>Ga0160453_100155_pt1 | contig 68387 bp, 59 predicted proteins | sample HID1971K_E6MG_FD_108228 | JGI IMG/M metagenome (GOLD analysis project Ga0160453, IMG submission 108228) | Enriched millipede-associated microbial communities from UW Madison campus, WI, USA - HID1971K_E6 MG | ecosystem: Host-associated > Arthropoda: Insects > Digestive system > Unclassified ...
AACACGTACAGGCAGCGATCCTGCCCGCGCGTCACGACGACACCCCCACCGAGATCGTCGCGGAACTTCGCCGGGAGGATGACGCGACCTTTGTCGTCGAGCTTGGGTGTGTGCGTGCCCAACAGCATCGGTACATCACACCCCCTTCAGCCGGCCCCCCGGGTTGCTCGCCACTTTACTCCACTCTCCTCCACTTCACCATCGATTCGATGCTGAACGCTCCCTGTGAGCTCCCTGAGGAGGGTCGACGCCCCTCACGCGGGCCGCACTCGGGCAACAAAAAAGCACCGACCCGAAGGTCGGTGCTTCTGTGCCGTTCAGGCCACGGAGCGGTGTCGAGCAGTGATGCTCAGCGCTCCCCCTGCCGCTTGTCCCAGCGGTCGTTCATGCGGTCCATGAACGAAGAGCTGTTGCTCTGGGGCTTGGCCGGCCGCTCTGGTTCGACGGGAGCCTTGCCGGCGCCGCGGCCGGGAGTGATGGCGAGGATGACGCCGCCCAGCATCACGACGAAGCCGATGACGCCGACGACGATGATCTGCAGCGAGACGCCCATGATCAGGCCGCCGATGCCCAGCAGCACGAGGATCGTGCCGTAGACGATGTTGCGATAGCTCAGGGTGCGCCCGCCCTGCGGCGCGCTCACGACGTCCGCGTCGTTGCGCATGAGATGGCGTTCCATCTCGTCCAGCAGGCGCTGCTCCTGTTCGGAGAGTGGCATGCATCCCCCTCTGTACTTCCGGTGGCTCGATTCTACGCGTGCCCTTCGTCACTAGGCTAGGCCCGTGTCCGCACCGGTAGAGCCGATCGAAGCCATTTCCCAGCGAGTCGACACATTCGTCACAGCACAGCGGGCGGGTGCCGTGGATGCCGGCGCCGACGCCGCCCTGTTCTTCGACGCCGCGGCCGACGCGGCGAGCGGCGGCAAACGCCTCCGCGGCCGCTTCTGCCTGGCTGGGTGGAGGGCTGTGGAGGAGGCATCGGGGCCGATCGCCGAGGTGCCCGCGTCGGTCCTGGCCGCTGCCGCCGCGCTCGAGGTGTTCCATGCGGCAGCCCTCGTCCACGACGACCTCATCGACAACTCCGACACGCGCCGCGGCCGCCCGGCCACCCACCGTGCGCTCGAGGTGCGTCACCGGAGTGCCGGCTGGCACGGGGATGCCGACGCGTTCGGCCGATCCAGCGCGATCCTGGTGGGCGACCTGCTCGTGGCGTGGAGCGACGACATCCTCGAAGAGGGCCTCGTCGAAGCCCTGCCCGTACGAGCCGCGGCCGCCCGGCGACAGTACGCGCTGATGCGGCGCGACGTGACGCTCGGGCAGTTCCTCGACGTCGCCGAAGAGTCCGCGTTCGTGACCGAGCCGGATGACCGGCACGCCGAGCGGGCTCTGCGTGTGGCCTCGTACAAGTCCGCGCGCTACAGCGTGCAGCAGCCACTTGCGATCGGGGCGGCGCTCGCGGGGGCCGATGACGCGCAGGCGGCGGCGCTCGCGGCGTTCGGACACCCACTGGGCATGGCGTTCCAGCTGCGCGACGACGTGCTGGGCGTCTTCGGCGATGAACGGGCCACCGGAAAGCCGTCGGGCGACGACCTGCGCGAGGGCAAGCGCACCGTGCTCATCGCCTACACGCGCGAGGCACTGGCGCCCACCGCGCGGCGCATCGTCGACGAGCTCGTCGGCGACTCTGACCTGGATGCCGCACAGGTGGCGTCGCTGCAGCAGACCATCGTCGACTCGGGTGCGCTGGACCGTGTCGAGCGGCTCATCGCCGACTACGCGCACGAGGCCGATCGCGCCCTGTCGGGCGCCCGGCTCGGCAACGCCGCCGTCGGAGAGCTGCGCGATCTCGCGCACGCGGCCACCGTACGCACGACCTGAGCGGGAACGGCTTACGCCAGGGAGCGCGCGACCCGGCGGACCTCGCTCTTGCGACCGGCCAGCAGCGCCTCGATGGGCGCGACGCCGATCGTGTCGTCGGGTGCGAGCAGCCAGTCGATCGCCTCATCGTCCGAGAACCCCGCGTCGTGCAGCGCGAACACGGTGCCCCGCAGCGACGGGAGCGGGTGGCCGTCGACGATGAACACCGACGGCACCTTGAGCGCGCCGTCACGACGCGTCCCCACCAGGTGGAACTCGTCGAGCAGACGGCGCACGCGGCCGAGCGGTTCGCCGAGCACCTCCACCAGATCCGGGAGGGTGAGCCAGTCGGTCTCGTACCGCGAAACTTCGTCAGAGGTCACGAAAGCCACTATCTCAGATGATCGAGGACGGTGGCCTCACCGCCCCTTCTGTCACATGTGTCACAGAAATCACTCCATATGACAGACGTTGACACCTCTCATCATCCGTGACACGGTTTTCGGAGTCGACTGAGGGGGGAAACTCGTGCGACCGAACAGCAGCACCCGCAATCCGATGGGGTCCCGTGCGATCTTCGCCGGCGTGCCCGTGGCAGTCGCCGGGTCGATCGCCTTGACGCTGACCGCCGCTCCCGCGCAGGCCGCGACGGTGGATGCCGCGGCCCACGGCGCAGCGGCCGACCTGCCCCGCAGCATCCATCCGCTCGCCACCGTCCCTGTACCGGCCCGTACGGTCGTACCTGCCGCCGTGCCTGCCGCCACAGCGGTCGCCGCGCAGGCGGCACCCGCCACCTACACGGTGGTGCCCGGCGACACGGTCAGCCGCATCGCATCGCGCTTCGGGCTGCGCACCGCCGACGTGCTGGCGCTCAACGGGCTCGGCTGGTCGTCGGTCATCTACCCCGGCCAGGTGCTGACGCTCACGGCGGGCGCGACGTCGGCACCGGCCGCGCCCGCGACCCCCGCCGCGCCGTCGACGGGCTCCGGCTCCTACACGATCCAGCAGGGCGACACCATCAGCTCGATCGCGAAGCGCCACGGCGTGACGACGAATGCCGTGCTCTCGGCCAACGGCCTCGGCTGGTCCTCGATCATCTACCCCGGCCAGACGATCACGATCCCGGGCGGCGCCGCACCGGCGGCATCCACTCCCACGGCTCCGGCGGCACCGGCTCCCCCGGCGCCCTCCGCAGGCGGTTCGGCGTACACGATCGTCGCCGGCGACACCATCAGGTCGATCGCGAACCGCCACGGCGTGAGCGTCAACGCGGTGCTCTCGGCCAACGGCCTCGGATGGTCCTCGATCATCTACCCCGGCCAGACGATCACGGTGCCCACCGCGCTGCCCTCGATCCCCGGCCTCACCTCCGAGCAGGTCGCCAACGCGCAGCTCATCGTGCGCATCGGGCGCGAGCTCGGCGTTCCCGACCGCGGCATCGCGATCGCACTCGGCACCGCGATGCAGGAATCGTCGCTGCGCAACGTCACGTGGGGCGACCGCGACTCGCTGGGCCTGTTCCAGCAGCGGCCGAGCTACGGGTGGGGCACCGAGGCGGAGGTCCAGGATGCCGCCCGCGCGACCCGCGCCTTCTTCGGGGGCGCGAGCGACCCGAACGGCGCACGCACGCGGGGCCTTCTCGATGTGCCCGGCTGGGAGGGCCTCGGTTACACGCAGGCGGCGCAGGCCGTGCAGATCTCGGCCTACCCCGACGCCTACGCGCAGTGGGAGGCCCCGGCGGCCTCGTGGCTGGCCGCTCTGGGCTGAACGGCGCCGCGTCGGCGGCGTCCTGCCGCGTCGTGCGGACCGTCACATTACGGTCTCACGAGGTGAGCCGCTCCGCGGGCTCGCGGGTCCGGATCCGTAGACTCTCAGCGTGAGCACGAGTCAGCAGACCGACCCGCTGATCGGCCGTCTCGTCGACGGCCGGTACCGGGTGCGTGCTCGCATCGCCCGCGGAGGAATGGCGACCGTCTACGTCGCCACGGATCTGCGGCTGGAGCGCCGGGTCGCGCTCAAGGTGATGCACTCGCATCTGAGCGACGACACGGTGTTCCAGAGCCGGTTCATCCAGGAGGCGCGCGCCGCCGCGCGTCTGGCCGATCCGAACGTCGTGAACGTGTTCGACCAGGGCCAGGACGGCGACATGGCGTACCTCGTCATGGAGTACCTGCCGGGCATCACGTTGCGCGAACTGCTGCGTGAGCAGCGCCGTCTGACGGTGCCGCAGGCGATCTCGATCCTCGATGCGGTGCTGTCTGGCCTTGCTGCCGCCCACAAGGCCGGGATCGTGCACCGCGACGTCAAGCCCGAGAACGTGCTCCTCGCCGAGGACGGCCGCATCAAGATCGGCGACTTCGGCCTCGCCCGCGCGACCACCGCGAACACCGCTTCGGGCGCGCAACTGCTCGGGACGATCGCGTATCTGGCGCCCGAACTGGTCACTCGCGGCACGGCGGACGCCCGCAGCGACATCTACGCCATCGGCATCATGCTGTACGAGATGCTCACCGGCGAGCAGCCCTACAAGGGCGAGCAGCCGATGCAGATCGCGTTCCAGCACGCCACCGATTCGGTCCCCCGCCCGAGCGTGAAGAACCCGGGTGTCCCCGAGCCGCTCGACGAGCTCGTGCTGTGGTCGACGGAGAAGTCCCCCGACGATCGCCCCGTCGACGCCCGCGAGATGCTGAACCGCCTGCGTGACATCGAGCGCGAACTCGGCGTCGCCCCGGTGGTCACCCGTACGGGTCCGATCGGTGTGGTCGGCGACTCCGCGACGCCGACGGGCGAACTCACCGCGGTGCTGCCGAGCACGGCGACCGGCCCGGTCGCGACCCTCGAAGAGGTCGACAACTCGTCGCGTCTGCGCACCGCCACGCAACGGCGGCGCACACGCGGCGCCTGGCTGCTGGTGCTGGTGCTGCTGCTCGCCGCGATCGCCGGCGGCGTCGGCTGGTGGTTCGGCTCAGGCCCAGGATCGATGGTCGTGGTCGCCGACGTGACCGGAAGGACGTACGACGAGGCCGCGGCCCGCCTCAAGCAAGACACGCTCATCGCCGTCCGGCAGGACGCGAACAGCCTCGACGTCTCGGTCGGCGACGTGATCAGCACCAATCCCGAGCACGGCACGCGCGTCGATCGCGACACCGAGGTGACGGTCGTGGTGTCGCTGGGCCCGGCGGAGGCGACGTTCGATTCCTTCTCAGGGATGCCGGAGGACGATGCCCGCGCGGCACTCACCGGCAAGTCGGTCTCGGTCGCCGATGAGACCGAGAAGTACTTCACCGATGCGACCGATGGCACGGTCGTCGGCGTGTACATCCGCCCCGCAGGAGCCCCCGACGACGGATCGCAAGATGTCGCGTGCACCGACGGCTGCACCGTGCACGAGGGGGACGCCGCACGCCTGCAGGTCTCGGTGGGCCCGGTCCCCGATGTGACCGGCGAGAGCGAGGGCAAGGCGCGCAGCACGCTGGAAGGACTTCAGCTGGTGGTCGCCGACCCGAGCCAGACCGAAACGAGCGAGACCGTCGACGAGGGCCGCGTCATCCGCGTCGTAGGTCCGGAGGGCCGTTGGTGGGCGCCGGGCGACACCGTCACTCTCGTCGTCTCGACCGGCCCCCCGCTGTTCGCGATCCCCGACCTCCGCGACATGACGCTGGCAGAGGCCCGTCAGGCCGCCTCGGACGCCGGCTTCTCGATCGACTACGACGATCGCTGGGACGCGTTCCCCGATCCCTTCACCAAGGTCGAGTCCCAGAAGCCCGACCCGGGCGATATGGAGCCCAAGGGCACGGTCATCTCGCTGCGCATCGCCGCCGCACTTTGACGCCGTCGACAGCGAGAATCCTGGACGCCGCGGCTGGCGGCATCCACCACCCGTCGTAGCCCCGTCACGACACGAAACCGCAGGACAGCACCGTCAGCGCCCCGAAGTCGGTGCTGTCTCGCGTTCTCGCACACCCCCGCGCATCACGCAGTAGCGCCGAGCCCGCCGCGAGAACGCGCGACAGCACGGTCACTGGGCGGCGCACGGTGCGATCGCGCGTTGTCGCACAGCTAACGCGCCAATGCTCGGCGAACGCGCTCCGCGAGGGCCGCACAGTCGGGCCGGACGTCGTCAGCGCCGATCAGCAGCACGTCGTAGCCGGCATCCTGAAACAGCTGCACGCGGGTGAGGTCCTGCAGCCAGCGGCGACGCGAGGTGCGGTGCTCATCGCCCTGATATTCCAGCAGCAGCCGCTTCTCGGGGTAGCCCAGGTCGGCATGCCGCAGACCGTCACGCGTCTCCACCGGTACCTGGACCTGCGGCTCAGGCAGACCCTCGGCGACCAGGCCGAGGCGCGCGAACGTCTCGTACGGCGAGTCCACCGGGTACCGTGCGGCCTGCAGCGCGGCGCGAAGCGTCGCGATGCCCCGCCCGGCACCTCTACGCTCGACCTCGGCTCGAAGATCTTCCATCGTGCACATCGCCGCGCCCCGCTCACCGTCGGGGCCCCGCTTGCCCGTGAGCAGATAGTCCGCTGCAGCAACCAGCCAATCGAACGCGATCATCTCGCCGCCGACGACCGCGCCACGCTGAGCGAGCTGCGCCCACACCGCGCCTGGTGAGACCACCGGCACGAGACCGAACATCTCGCGCGGCAGTGCGTCGTCCGCGGTGATCCAACCGATGACGCCGGCGTGGCGTACCGGAGATCGACCGCCCACCGTCAGGACGTGAAGGCCTTCGACCGTCGAATACACCGGATCCAACGGAATGCCCCACACTCGCGCCGCGGTCCGATGGCTGTACCAGTGATCGGGGCCTAGCGCCGGCAGCAGCCGCTCACAGCGCGAGAGGATGTCGTCCTCGGCCGCGGACGCCGCATCGACGTGGATGCCGTGGTGCGGGCTCACGAGGTCGCTCCCCCGCAGACGCCCTCGATACACGCCCTGCTCGCGCGCGGTCGCAGTCGTGAAGGCGGACCCAGCGAGGCGGGGAGGAAGCGGCTGTCGCGGCATCCTCCGATCCTGCCGCGGGCGTCAAGGCTCGCGCCGAAGTTATCCACAGGCAGTCAGACCCCACGATCGCACCGAGGAACACGCAGCCTGGGTGCTATCACGCTTTCTCGGGGCCCCCACCTCGTCCCGCGCCGCTCAGGGCATGCACGAGACCGCACGACAGCACCATCCACAGCCGCCTGCCGGTGCTATCTCGCGTTGTCGACGCGCCGCGCGGTTTCGGCGTTGCAGGAGGGCCGAACTCTCAGAGCTTCTCGAGCTCCTCGGCCACGAGGAAGGCGAGCTCCAGCGACTGCATGTGGTTCAGGCGCGGGTCGCACAGCGACTCGTAACGCGTCGCGAGGGTCGCCTCGTCGATCTGCTCGGAACCGCCGAGGCACTCCGTGACGTCGTCGCCGGTGAGCTCCACGTGGATGCCGCCCGGGAACGTGCCGACGGCGCGGTGAGCATCGAAGAACCCGCGCACCTCGTCGACGACGTCGTCGAAGCGGCGCGTCTTGTAGCCGGTCGGCGTGGTGATGCCGTTGCCGTGCATGGGGTCGGTGACCCACAGCGGAGTGGCACCGGAGTCCTTGACGGCCTCCAGCAGCGGCGGCAGTGCGTCGCGGATCTTGCCGGCGCCCATGCGGGTGATGAAGGTGAGCCGGCCGGGCTCGCGCTCGGGGTCGAGCTTGTCGATGAGCGCCAGTGCCGTCTCGGCCGTCGTGGTCGGGCCGAGCTTCACGCCGATGGGGTTGCGGATCTTCGAGAAGTAGTCGACGTGGGCGCCGTCGAGGTCGCGCGTGCGCTCACCGATCCACAGGAAGTGCGCCGACGTGTTGTACGGCGTGTCGGTGCGCGAGTCGATGCGCGTCATCGGGCGCTCGTAGTCCATCAGCAGGCCTTCGTGCCCGGTGAAGAACTCGACGCGCTTCAGCTCGTCGAAGTCGGCGCCGGCGGCCTCCATGAACTTGATGGCACGGTCGAGCTCGTTGGCCAGGCCCTCGTACTTCTGGTTCGCGGGGTTCTGCGCGAAGCCCTTGTTCCACGAGTGCACTTCGCGCAGGTCGGCGAAACCGCCCTGTGTGAACGCGCGGATGAGGTTGATGGTCGACGCGGCGGTGTGGTACCCCTTCAGCAGTCGCTGCGGGTCGGCGCGGCGCGAGCCCTCGGTGAAGTCGTAGCCGTTGACGATGTCGCCGCGGTAGGCGGGCAGCGTGACGTCGCCTCGCGTCTCGGTGTCGCTGGAACGCGGCTTGGCGAACTGACCCGCCATGCGTCCCATCTTCACGACGGGCATCGATGCGCCGTAGGTGAGCACGACCGCCATCTGCAGCACCGTCTTGATGCGGTTGCGGATCTGCTCCGCGGTGGCACCCGCGAACGTCTCGGCGCAGTCGCCGCCCTGCAGCAGGAAGGCCCGACCCGAGGCGGCGCGCGCGAGACGGTCGCGCAGGTTGTCGACCTCGCCGGCGAACACCAGAGGTGGCAGCGTGGCGAGCTCGGCGGATGCCTCTGCCACGGCCTCGTCGTCATCCCACTGCGGCTGCTGCTTGATGGGCAGGGTGCGCCAGTGGTCGAGTGCGTCGAGCGGAAGAGGCATCCCACGATTCTACTGTCGGGCGACGGTGCCCCGGCGCCGCGTGACGGCGGTCAGTCCTTGTTGACGGGGAGTCGATCCTTGACGCTCGAGGCGTAGACGTCCTCGTACTCCTGCTCGCCCAGCCGCTGCAGAGCGACCATGATCTCGTCGGTCACCGAGCGCAGGATGTAGCGGTCCCCCTCCATGCCCTGGAACCGCGAGAAGTCCAGCGGCTCGCCGATCACGATGCCCACGCGCACGATGCGCGGAACGGTGGTGCCGATGGGGAGCATGGTGTCGGTGTCGACCATCACCACCGGCACGACGGGCACGTGCGCCTCCAGCGCCATGCGCGCGAGCCCGGTGCGGCCGCGGTACAGCTTGCCGTCGGGGCTGCGCGTGCCCTCGGGGTAGATGCCGAGCAGGTCACCCCGGCCGAGCACCTGCAGGCCCGTGTTCAGCGAGGCCTCGGAGGCCTTGCCGCCCGATCGGTCGATCGGGATCTGCCCCGTCGCCTTCATGAACATGCGAGTGGCCCAGCCCTTGAAGCCCTTGCCCGTGAAGTAGTCGCTCTTGGCGAGGAACGACACCGGCCGGTCGATCATGAGCGGCAGGAAGACGGAGTCCATCACCGACAGATGGTTGCTCGCGAGGATCGCCGCACCCTCCGCGGGGACGTTGCGCCGGCCGACGACCCACGGGCGCCAGATCGCCTTGACGATCGGTCCGATCACCACGTACTTCATCAGCCAGTAGAACACCGTGTGTCTACCCCTCCGCCGAAGCCAGGTCCGCGGCGCCGATGAGGCCCGCGTCGTTGACGAGCTGCGCGATCGCGAACTGCGCGACCGGACGGTCACCGTACCCGGGCAGCGACGTCTCGTACGCGAGCCGCACGGGAGCCAGGAGGTCCTCGCCCAGCTGCGCGACGCCGCCGCCGATGACGAACAGCTCCGGGTCGAGCACGGCCTGGAAGCCGCCGCACGCTTCACCGAGGGCCGTGGCGACACGACGCAGCGCCTCGGTGGCGCCAGGGTCGCCCGCCAGCACCAGGCGCGACACGGCGGGTCCCGAGATCGTGCCCGTCTCAGCGCGGAGTGCGGCGAGGGCATCCCCGATCCCACCCGCGTCGGCGATGTCATGGGCCTCTCGCTGCAGCGCGCGACCGGACGCGTACTGTTCGAGGCATCCACTCTGTCCGCAGCCGCAGAGCAGACCGCCGCGGATGAAGCGCAGGTGCCCGAGCTCGGCGGCGATGCCGTGGCCGCCGCGGAACAGCTCGCCGTCGAGGACGATCGCACCGCCCACGCCCGTCCCCATCGTGAGCATCACCATGTGCTCGACGCCGCGCCCGGCGCCGAAGCGGTATTCGGCCCAGCCGGCGGCGTTGGCGTCGTTCTCGATCGCGACGGGAAGCTGGATGCCGTCCTCCAGACGCGCCTTGAGCGGTTCGTTGCGCCACGCGATGTTGGGCGCATGGATGACGATCGCGCGGTCACGATCGATGAAGCCGGCGGCGGCTACCCCGACGGCGGCGACGTCGTGACCCGAGTGGAAGTGACGTGCCATGTCGATGACGGCCTGGGCGAGCGCCCCGGTGTCGGTCGGCGTGTCGACGCGGACCTTCTCGATGATGCGGCCGTCGGCGTCGACGACGCCTCCCGCGATCTTCGTCCCGCCGATGTCGATGCCGACCTTGAGCACTGCGATTCCTTCCCGGCTGCCGCGCGCGCGGACAGCGTCTTGAAGTCTAGCCAGCGTGCACTCGTACACACCCCCGACAGCGCTGATGTGACGGCCGATTAGACTCGGAGGATCAACCCGAGATAATCCGTCGTCCGGTACCGAAGGAGCTGCCGTGGTCCAGTTCGAAGTCCCCGCAATCGCCCCAGCCGATCCCCAAGCCAATATCGCCGACCTCCTGGTCGAGCGCGTCAAGGCGACGCCGAACAGCGCGCTGTTCTCCGTCCCCGACGGCGACGGCTGGCGCGACATCAGCGCCGCCGAGTTCCAGAAGCAGGTGATCGCCCTCGCCAAGGGCTTCGCCGCCGCCGGCATCGAGCCGGGCGACAAGGTGGGCTTCGTGGCCCGCACCACCTATCAGTGGACCCTCGTCGACTTCGCCCTGTTCTATGCCGGTGCCGTCATGGTCCCGATCTACGAGACCAGCTCGGCCGCGCAGATCGGGTGGAACCTGTCGGACTCCGGTGCGATCGCCATCATCACCGAGAACCCCGACCACACCGAGCGCTTCGAGGAGGCGCGTGAGGAGCTCCCCCTCATCCGCTCCGCGTGGCGGATGCACGCGGGCGATCTCGACACGCTCGTCGCCGAGGGCACGGGTGTCGCCGATGAGGAGATCGAACGTCGGCGCAGCATCGCGGTCGGCGCCGACATCGCGACGCTGATCTACACGTCCGGCTCCACCGGCCGGCCGAAGGGCTGCGTGCTCACGCACAGCAACTTCGTCGAGCTCTCGCGCAACTCCGCCAAGTCGCTGCACGAGGTCGTCGAGACCCCCGGCGCCTCGACCCTGCTGTTCATCACGACGGCGCACGTGTTCGCCCGCTTCATCTCGATCCTCGCCGTCCACTCCGGTGTGAAGGTCGGCCACCAGCCCGACACGAAGCAGCTGCTGCCGGCGCTCGGCTCGTTCAAGCCGACCTTCCTGCTCGCAGTCCCCCGCGTGTTCGAGAAGGTCTACAACTCGGCCGAGCAGAAGGCCGAGGCGGGCGGCAAGGGCAAGATCTTCCGGTCGGCCGCCAAGACGGCGGTCGAGCACTCGACGCTGCTGCAGGAGGGCAAGAAGGTCCCGTTCGGCACGAAGATCAAGTTCGCGCTGTTCGACAAGCTCGTCTATTCGAAGCTCCGCGAGGCCATGGGCGGCCGGGTCGCCTACGCCGTGTCGGGCTCGGCGCCGCTCGGCCCGCGTCTGGGGCACTTCTTCCACAGCCTGGGCGTGACGATCCTCGAAGGCTACGGCCTCACCGAGACCACCGCCCCCGCGACGGTGAACATCCCGGCGAAGTCCAAGATCGGCACCGTCGGCCCCGTCCTCCCGGGCGTCGGCATCCGCCTCGCCGACGACGGCGAGATCCAGGTGCGCGGCATCAACGTCTTCAAGGAGTACTGGCGCAACGACGAGGCCACCGCCGCCTCGTTCGACGGCGACTGGTTCAAGACCGGCGACGTCGGCTCGTTCGACGACGAGGGCTTCCTCACCATCACGGGCCGCAAGAAGGAGATCATCGTCACCGCCGGCGGCAAGAACGTCTCGCCCGCCGCGCTCGAGGACCCCATCCGCGCCAACCCGATCGTGGGCCAGGTCGTCGTCGTCGGCGACCAGAAGCCGTTCATCTCGGCACTGATCACCCTCGACCCCGAGATGCTGCCGGCGTGGCTCGCGAACAACGACCTGCCCCGCGACCTGTCGCTCGCGGACGCGGCGAAGAACCCCGCCGTGCGCGCCGAGGTGCAGCGCGCGATCGACCACGCGAACAAGTACGTCTCGCGTGCCGAGTCGATCCGCAAGTTCACGATCCTCCCGAGCGAGTGGACCGAGGCCAGTGGGCACCTGACGCCCAAGCTCAGCATCAAGCGCAACGTCATCCTGACGGACTTCGCGGCGGACATCGAAGAGATCTACGCGGTGCCGGTGAGCACGACGAACGTCTCGCTCTCCTGACAGATGAGCAAAGGGATGCCGGCGGCCGAGGCCGCCGGCATCCCTTTCGCTTTCAGGACCCGCCGATTCAGAACCAGTCCGACTCGCGGATCTCGCGCATCGCTGCGCGGCGCTCCTCGGGCGTGAGGCGCTTCAGGTAGAGCATGCCGTCGAGGTGGTCGGTCTCGTGCTGGAGAGCCTGGGCCAGCAGCCCCTCGCCCTCGAGCACGAGCTCGTTGCCGTCGAGGTCGAGGCCGACGACCTTGGCGTACGGATAGCGGACGGCGTCGTGCCACAGGCCCGGCACCGAGAGACACCCTTCGCCGATGGCCTCCGGCTCCCCCGACACCTCGACGAGCACCGGGTTGATCACGTAACCGATGTCGCCGTCGATGTTGTAGCTGAACGCGCGCAGCGCGACACCGATCTGGTTCGCCGCGACACCGGCGCGCCCGGGCAGCTCGACCGTGTCGACGAGGTCGCGCACGAGCGCGCGTACGCCGTCGTCGATGTCGCCTACCGGCGCGCAGACGGACGTGAGTACGGGGTCGCCGAAGACCCGGATGGGACGTACCGCCATGCTCAGGCCGCCACGGCGGGAGTGCGCAGGCCCTCGACGACGGTCGCCGCGAGCTCGCGCGCCGCATCGCGGGTCGCCGGCTGCAGCTCGCGGAAGGCGATGGCGCTGCCCGCAGCGATGTGCGGGTCATAGGGCACGCGCACGACCGCACGCACGCGTGTGCGGAAGTGCGCCTCGAGCTCGTCGATCTGGACGAGCGGATGTCCCGGCTTGGCGTTGTTGAGCACCACGACGGCGCTGCGCACCTTGTCGGAGTAGCCGTTGGTCTCGAGCCACGTCAGCGTCTCGGACGCCAGGCGCGCTTCGTCGACGCTGAGGCCGGCGACGATGACGATCTGGTCGGCGAGGTCGAGGGTCGCGCCCATGACCGAGTGCACGATGCCGGTGCCGGTGTCGGTGAGCACGAGCGAGTAGTAGTGCGCGGCGAGGGTGGCGACGTTGCGGTAGTCGGCGTCGTTGAACGCCTCCGACACGCGCGGATCGGTGTCGGACGCGACGACGTCCAGGCGCGTCTCGTCGCGCGCGACGATGTTCGACAGGTCGTTGAAGCCGACCACCTCGGGGCTGATGCGCACGAGGTCGCGCACGGTCTTGCCGCTGTCGCGCGAGATGCGCTCGGCGAGCGTGCCGCGGTCGGGGTTGGCATCGACGGCGATCACGCGGTCGTCACGGGCGTCGGCCAACGCCATGCCGAGCAGCGTGGTGACGGTGGTCTTGCCCACGCCGCCCTTGCGCGACAGGACCGGCACGAACCGGGCGCCGCCCGCCAACGGGGCCGCGATGCGGCGGTCGAGCTCCTTGCGGGCGCGGGCACGCTTGCTGTCGCCCAGGTTGATGCGCTTGCCCGACACGGAGTACACGAAGTGCTGCCACGCGCCCTCGGGCTCGGGGCGCACGACCTGGTGCGGGTCGAGCAGTCGGTCGGCGGTCAGCAGGTCGGACGTCTCGCGGCCCGATTCGAACTCGCCGAGGCGCTTCGAGGTCAGCGCGGTGCTGGGGCGAGGGGCCACGCGATCCACCGCGCGCTCGCTCGGGCGCTCCACGACGGGCAGCGCGCCGGTGTGCTGCGCCTCGCGTCGCGTCGCCGGGGCGGGGGCGGTCGCCGCAGCCGCCGCGCTCGCGGTCGGGACGACCGGGGATGCCGGCGTGGAGGTGGATCCGGATGCCGCGGCATCCGTCTCTTCGGGTTCCGGGGCGTGCACAGCCATGTGGTCCTCCGCGGTCTCATCGGTCAGCTCGAGGTCGAATTCGGTGCCGTCGAACTCGAAGTCGGATGCGTCGAACTCGCTCGCCTCGAAGTCGTCTGCGGCGAACTCCTCAGCCTCGGCCACGGGGTCGGGCGAGTGAGCGGGCTCGATATCGACGGCCTCGGGCTGAGCCTCGGCGGGCTCGTCGGCGGCGGACTCCGCGAGCTCAGCCGTCTCCGGCGCCTCGACGTCCTCCTGCTCGCCGCTGAGATCCGTCGGCTCGTCTGTGGGCGTCTCTTCGACGGGCGCCGCGTCCGCGTGTTCTGAGCCCTCGACCTCGACCTCGTCGTCCACGATCACCGCGTCCTCGATGACCTCGACCTCGACCTCGTAAGCCTCGTCGACGTCGCGCACCTCGTGGACGTCGATGACGTCCTCGGCCGACTCGGCAGGCACGAACGCCTCGACCACCGGGAGGTCGGCGTCGGCGGGGATCTCGATGACGAAGGGAACCTCGTCATCGATCACGCCGTCGTCATCACGGTCGTCATCCGACTCCGTGGGCAGCTCGACGCTCACCTGCGCGGTGGCACCTCCGAGGATGCCGATACCTGTGGTGTCCAGGCTTCCGGTGTCGGAGAGCACGCCGTTCACGGGCTCGTCGGGCGTGTGGTCGGTGCGATCGGGCGTCACTGCGGAGTTCTCCAGGGCAGACGTATTCGGGCGGATGCCACCCTCCAGGCTACTGGGCCGGACGGATCACGACCAAAAGGTCTCCGGCATCCACCTGCGCGGTCTCGGCGATCGCGAGTCGTTCGACCACACCGTCGACGGGCGCCGTGATGGCCGCCTCCATCTTCATGGCCTCGATCGAGGCCACCGGCTGGCCGGCCGTGACGACATCGCCGACCAGCGTCTTGAGCGTCACGACGCCCGAGAAGGGCGCCGCCACCTGGCCCGGCCTGGTGGTGTCGGCCTTCTCGGCCTGACGCGCCTCGACGGTGATGCTGCGGTCACGCACGAACACCGGTCGCAGCTGGCCGTTGAGCGTGGTCATGACGGTGCGGATGCCCTTGTCGTCGGCCTCGCCGATGGCTTCGAGCCCCACGTACAGCTGCACGCCGCGTTCGATCTCGACCACGTGCTCGACGCCGGCGGTGAGGCCGTAGAGGTAGTCGACGGTGTCGAGCACGCTCAGGTCGCCGAACACCTCGCGCGTCTGCTGGAACGCGCGGGTCGGCCCCGGGAACAGCAGCTTGTTCAGCATCTCGCGCCGCGACACCGGGTCGGCGTCGAGCGCCGAGGATTCTGCATCCGTCAGCGGAGTGATGTCGATGCTCACGTGGCGGCCCTGCAGCACCTTGGTGCGGAAGGGCTCCGGCCAGCCGCCGGGCAGGTCGCCCAGCTCACCTGCCATGAACCCCACGACCGAGTCGGGGATGTCGTAGTTCTGCGGATTCTCGGCGAAGTCCTTCGGGTCGGCCTTGACGGCGGCGAGGTGCAGCGCCAGGTCGCCGACGACCTTCGACGACGGCGTGACCTTCGGCACGCGTCCGAGGATCTCGTTCGCCGCGGCGTACATGTCCTCGATGAGCTCGAAGTCCTCCGCAAGACCGAGTGCGATGGCCTGCTGACGCAGGTTCGACAGCTGACCGCCGGGAATCTCGTGGTGGTACACGCGACCGGTGGGGCCCGGCAGACCCGATTCGAACGGACGGTACAGGTGGCGGACCGCCTCCCAGTACGGCTCGAGGTCGCTCACGGCATCGAGCGAGATGCCGGTGTCGCGCTCGGTGTGCGACAGCGCGGCGACGAGGGCCGACAGGGAGGGCTGGCTCGTGGTGCCCGCCATCGGCGCGGCGGCCGCGTCGACGGCGTCGGCTCCGGCCGCGCTCGCAGCGAGCAGCGTCGCGAGTTGGCCACCCGCGGTATCGTGCGTGTGCACATGCACGGGCAGGTCGAACCGGTCGCGCAGGGCGCTGACGAGACGGGATGCCGCGGACGGGCGCAGCAGGCCTGCCATGTCTTTGATGGCCAGGACGTGGGCTCCGGCATCCACGATCTGCTCGGCCAGCCGCAGGTAGTAGTCCAGCGTGTACAGATCTTCGGCGGGGTTCAGCAGATCGCCGGTGTAGCAGACGGCCACCTCGGCGACCGAGGTGCCTGACGCCAGCACCGCGTCGATGGCCGGACGCATCTGCGACACGTCGTTGAGCGCGTCGAAGATGCGGAAGATGTCGATGCCCGACGCCGCGGCCTCGCGGACGAACGCGTCGGTGACCTCGGTGGGGTACGGCGTGTAGCCGACCGTGTTGCGGCCCCGCAGCAGCATCTGGATCGCGACGTTGGGCAGGGCGGTGCGCAGGCTGTCGAGGCGCTCCCACGGGTCCTCCCCGAGGAAGCGCAGCGCGACGTCGTACGTAGCCCCGCCCCATGCCTCGACCGACAGCAGCTGCGGTGTCAGGCGCGCGACGTACGGCGCGACGGTCGCGAGATCCTTCGTGCGGACGCGGGTCGCCAGCAGCGACTGGTGCGCATCGCGGAACGTGGTCTCGGTGACGCCCAGCGCCTTCTGATCGCGCAGCGCCTTCGCGAATCCGGCCGGACCGAGCTCGAGCAGCCGCTGGCGCGAGCCCGCAGGCGGCTCGGTCGTGAGATCGAGGGCGGGCAGCTTCTGTCGCGGGTCGACGGTGACCGGGCTGTCGCCGTTCGGCCTGTTGACCGTGGTGTCGGTGAGCCAGTTGAGGATCTTCGTGCCGCGGTCCTTCGACTCGCGACCCTTGAGCAGCCCCGGGCGCTCGTCGATGAACGACGTGCTCACATCCCCGGCGACGAACGACGGGTCGTCGAGCACGGCCTGCAGGAACGGGATGTTCGTCGAGACGCCGCGGATGCGGAACTCGGCGAGTGCCCGGCGGGCACGCACCACCGCGGCGCCGAAGTCGCGGCCGCGGCACGTCAGCTTGGCGAGCATGGAGTCGAAGTGCGGGCTGATCTGCGCACCGGCCGCTGTCGTGCCGCCGTCGAGACGGATGCCGGCGCCGCCGGGCGAGCGGTACGTCGTGATCTTGCCGGTGTCGGGACGGAAGCCCTGCGTCGGGTCCTCGGTCGTGATGCGGCACTGCAGGGCGGCCCCGCGCAGCTGGATCCGGTCCTGTGTGAGACCGAGGTCGGTGAGGCTCTGTCCCGCCGCGATGCGCATCTGCGACTGCACCAGATCGACGTCGGTCACCTCTTCGGTGACGGTGTGCTCCACCTGGATGCGCGGATTCATCTCGATGAAGACGACCTCGCCGGTGCGGGGTCCGGCCGTCTCGAGCAGGAACTCGACGGTGCCGGCATTCTCGTAGCCGATCGACCGGGCGAACGCCACGGCATACGCGTGCAGGGCGTCGCGCACCGCGGGATCGAGGTTGGGTGCCGGAGCGATCTCGATCACCTTCTGGTGACGGCGCTGCACCGAGCAGTCCCGCTCGAACAGGTGCACGGTCTCGCCCGCCTTGTCGGCGAGGATCTGCACCTCGACGTGGCGCGGACGAAGCACCGCCTGCTCCAGGAACACGCGGGCGTCGCCGAACGCGCTGCCGGCCTCGCGCATGGCCTCGGCGAGAGCGGGCGCGAGTTCTTCGGCGCGCTCGACGCGCCGCATCCCTCGGCCACCGCCGCCGGCGACCGCCTTCACGAAGATCGGGAATCCGATGTCGGCGGCCTGGGCGAGTAGTGCGTCGACGTCCTCGGACGCCTCGGTCGACCGCAGCACCGGCACTCCGGCGGCGATCGCGTGATGCTTGGCGGTGACCTTGTTGCCGGCCATCTCGAGCACGTTCGCGGGCGGGCCGATGAAGGAGATACCGTTCTCGGCCGCCTTCTCTGCGAGCTCGGGGTTCTCCGACAGGAAGCCGTAGCCCGGGTAGATGGCGTCGGCGCCCGCCTCCTTCGCGACGCGGATGATCTCGTCGACGTCGAGGTAGGCGCGGACCGGATGCCCGACCTCGCCGATCCGGTAGGCCTCGTCGGCCTTCAGCCGGTGCAGGGAGTTGCGGTCCTCGTAAGGGAACACCGCGACCGTGCGGGCCCCCAGTTCATACGCGGCGCGGAAGGCGCGGATCGCGATCTCTCCGCGGTTGGCGACCAGGATCTTGCGGAACATTCGACCTCCGTGAGCGGCGGTGCAGGCGGCCCCTGGATACGGGCTGAGTGTGCTCTCAGCCTAGGGGACGGTAACGTGGTGGCTTGTGCACGTCCTATCCGTCAGCTCGCTCAAGGGTGGCGTCGGCAAGACGACCGTGACTCTCGGACTCGCGTCGGCGGCTTTCGCCCGCGGTGTCCGCACGCTCGTCGTCGACCTCGACCCGCAGTCCGACGTCTCCACGGGCATGGACATCCAAGTCGCGGGACGCCTCAACGTCGCCGACGTCCTGGCCAATCCCAAGGAGAAGACGGTCCGCCAGGCCATCACCTCCAGCGGGTGGGCCAAGGTGCATCCCGGCACGATCGACGTCATGATCGGCAGCCCCTCCGCCATCAACTTCGACGGCCCGCACCCGAGCGTGCGCGACGTCTGGAAGATGGAAGAGGCGCTGGCCACCATCGAAGCCGACTACGACCTCGTGCTGATCGATTGCGCGCCGTCGCTCAACGCCCTCACGCGCACCGCGTGGGCGGCATCCGATCGCGTCGTCGTCGTCACCGAGCCCGGACTGTTCTCGGTCGCCGCCGCCGACCGCGCCCTGCGCGCGATCGAAGAGATCCGTCGCGGCCTCTCCCCCCGCCTGCAGCCGCTCGGCATCGTGGTGAACCGCGTGCGCCCGCAGTCGATCGAGCACCAGTTCCGCATCAAGGAGCTGCGTGACATGTTCGGCCCGCTCGTCCTGGCGCCGCAGTTGCCCGAGCGCACGTCGCTGCAGCAGGCCCAGGGTGCGGCCAAGCCGCTGCACATCTGGCCCGGCGACTCCGCACAGGAGCTCGCGGCCGACTTCGACTCGCTGCTCGATCGCGTCATGCGCACCGGCCGCATCCCGTCGCCCGACGAGCCTCGTCCCTGACGATTCGGTCGTGGATGCCGCATCCCGGCGTCCTGTGGGCTGACCACTTTGCTCGCCGGATGAGCACTGTGCACACTTTGTGCACGCACTGGTGACCACGACTTGCCATTCGGCGTGGAATCACTGACCATATCGCCATGGCACCGATGACGTTGCACCCAGACAGCATCGCCGTGCACGCCGGCCGCGATGACCTCCCGAGCCTCGGCGTCCACGCACTCCCCCTCGACCTCTCGTCGACCAACCCGCTGCCCGACCTCGCGCTCGGCGGCATGTCGTACGAGGTGCTCGCGACCGGCGGTCACCCGTTCGAAGGCGGGTCGAACGTCTACGCACGCCTGTGGAATCCCACTGTCGCCCGGTTCGAGGAGGCGCTCGCGCGCCTGGAGCACGCCGAGGAGGCCGTCGCCTTCTCGTCGGGCATGGCGGCGATCACCGCGGTGCTGCTGGGCGTGACGCACGAGTCGGGCAAGCGGCACGTCGTCGCGGTGCGTCCGCTGTACGGCGGCACCGACCATCTGCTGGCCTCGGGGCTGCTGGGGCTGCAGACCACGTTCTGTGCGCCGACGGACGTCGCAGCTGCCCTGCGCGACGACACCGCACTGGTGGTCCTGGAGACGCCGGCGAACCCGACGCTCGAACTTGTCGACCTGCGGGCCGTGGTGGCCGCTGCCGGCGACGTGCCGGTGCTCGTCGACAACACCTTCGCGACCCCGGTGCTGCAGCAGCCGCTCGAGCTCGGCGCGGCCCTGTCGCTGCACAGCGCCACGAAGTACCTCGGCGGGCACGGCGACGTCGTGGGCGGCATCGTGGCCTGTGACGCGCGCCTGGCGGCCGCGCTGCGCCGCACCCGCGCCATCACGGGCGCGATCATGCATCCGCTCGCGGCGTACCTGCTGCATCGGGGTCTTTCGACGCTGCCGGTACGCGTCCGCGCGCAGCAGGAGAGCGCACGCGCGGTTGCGGAGTGGCTGACGACACGCCCCGAAGTGGCGCGCGTGCATTTCCCCGGTCTGGCGGCGTGCGACCCGGAGGGCCTCGTCGGACGACAGCAGGCCGGCCCAGGTGCGATGATCGCGATCGAGCTGGCCGGCGGGTTCGAGGCGGCCGCCGCGCTGACGTCCGCGGTGGAGCTGTTCACGCATGCGGTCTCGCTGGGCAGCGTCGACTCGCTCATCCAGCACCCCGCGGCCCTGACGCACCGCCCCGTCGCCTCCGACGCAAAACCCTCCGACGCGCTGGTGCGCCTGTCGATCGGCCTGGAAGACCCGCGGGACCTGATCGCCGACCTCGCTCAGGCGCTCAGCGGCTCACCCGCGGCGCACGAGCCCGCGGCCTCCGCCGCCGCCCAGCACCGCTGACTCTCGGCCCCGACCGGCCCGCGTCAGGCCGTGCGCGCAGAGCGTCGCGCGGCGAGCTCGTCCAGCGGGTCGGGCTTCTCGACCTCGAATTCGACGAGCTCGGACTCGACCTCGCGCAGCACTTTGCCGACGGCGATGCCGAAGACGCCCTGGCCGCGGCTGACCAGGTCGATGACCTCGTCGTTCGAGGTGCACAGATACACCGACGCCCCGTCGCTCATCAGCGTCGTGCCGGCGAGGTCGCGGATGCCGGAGGCGCGCAGCTGGTCGACGGCGGTGCGGATCTGCTGCAGTGAGATGCCGGTGTCGAGCAGGCGCTTGACGAGCTTCAGCACCAGGATGTCGCGGAAGCCGTACAGGCGCTGCGAGCCGGAGCCGCTGGCGCCGCGCACGGTCGGCACGACCAGTTCGGTGCGGGCCCAGTAGTCGAGCTGGCGGTAGGTGATGCCCGCCGCCCTCGCGGCCACCGCACCGCGGTAGCCCACCTCGTCGTCCATCGCCGGGAGCCCGTCGGTGAAGAGGAGTTCGGCGGAGAAGGGCTCGTTGTCAGCCTTGTCTCGGGTCATGCCCGTCCCCCTCCGAATCGGTATCTTCCACGCTAGATCAGCCTCGTGCCCGCGGCAATGACATCCGGCGTTCGGGCCCCGGCGTGTCGCGCGCAGGTCCGGAATCGGATGCCGGCGGCCTCAGGAGAGCAGACGGTCCAGCGCTGTGCGCACGAAGATCGCGCGCACCTCGTCGAGCCGCTTGGCGAGCTCGGGGGCGACTTCGCCGGCGCGGCCTCGGGAGGCGGCATCCGTCCGTCGCAGCAGGGGCGCGAGAGCGGACTCGACGAGCGCCACGTCGCGTTCGGCGTTCTGACGCAGCGCCCGCACGTGGCGCGGCTCGATGCCGTGCCGATCGAGCGCGACGAGCGCCCGCAGCAGCGCCACCTGCTGCTCGGTGTACGACTCGGCGCCGATCATGACGCCTGTGCTGATCGCGTCGTTGAGCAGCTGCGGCGCAGCACCCGCCGAGGCGAGCAGCTCGTCGCGACGGTACCGGCGTGGCGCGGGCACGATCGACGGCGGCGGAACAGCCGTCGGCGTCGCGGGGTCGCGGCCGGCATCGACGTCTTCGAGGTAGTCGCGGATGACCGACAGCGGCAGATAGTGGTCGCGCTGAAGCGTCAGCGCGAGACGCAGGCGCTCGAGGTCGTCCTGCGAGAACTTGCGGTACCCCGACTCGGTGCGCAGCGGCGTGACGATGCCCTGCACTTCGAGGAACCGCAGCTTGCTCGAGGTGAGCGCCGGGAACTCGGGCGACAGGCGCGCCAGAACCTGACCGATGCTGAGAAGACCCGCGGACGTCGCGTTTTCACGGACGGAGGCCGCGGGCATCAGGCGTCCGCCGCCCGCGCGAGGTCTGCCGGCGAGACGAAGAAGTTGAGCCGGAATTTGCCGATCCGCACTTCGGCTCCGTTGCTCAGCGTGGCCCGATCGACCCGTTCGCCGTTCACGTAGGTGCCGTTCAGCGAACGCTGGTCGACGAGGTCGAACGTCGTGCCCGTGCGAGTGATCTCGGCATGACGGCGCGAGACGGTGACGTCGTCGAAGAAGATGTCGGCCTCGGGATGCCGACCCACCGTGGTGACGTCGGAATCCAGGAGGTAACGCGCACCCGCTGTGGGCCCTGAACGCACCAGCAGCAGCGCGGCACCCGATGGCAGGGCGTCGATGGCTTCGAGTTCGGCCTCGCCCAGCTCGCTGCCGAAGGGCACGAACGAAAGGTCGGAGTCGTGGCCGAAGGTCTGCGTCGTATCGGCCGCACGGTCGGAATCGTGTGCGTCGGCCCCGGCTGCGCGGCGGATGTCGCCCTCATCGGGTCGGCGGTCGTGCTCCACGGTGTCCTCCTTAGGTCCGTTCAGCCTATCCGATCGACCCGGCCGCGCAGGAGGGCGAGTTCTGCGAGTCGGTCATGTCCCGTCCACGACGCGGACCAGATCCCGCAATGTTTCGTCCCGTTTCGCGCGGGATGCCGCCGACGCCGGTCCCGCCTTAGCCTGGCTCCACCGAATCCGAACCGATCCGCCTTCAAGGAGCACACCGTGTCCAGCCCGTACAGCCGCATTCCCGCCCTCGAGGTGCGTGAGCGTGCGGCGTGCATGTGCGACCACGGCGATGTCTGCTCGTCGTTCGCACCGGGGCACGCGCTGCATCTCATCCAGGCGCGACTCGCTTCGGCCACGCCGTCCGACTGGGCGGACGCCATCGTCGCCGACGCGGACGCCCGATCGGGCTTCGTCATCGTCCGGACGCTGTCGGGCGAAGAGATCGCGCTGTGGAACGGCACGGGCGCGGCGGATGCCGCCACGCCGGGTACGCCCGTCGCGCTGCACGAGCGCTACCACGTGCTCGCCGTCGGCGCCGCGCGCTTCAACGTCCTGCGCGGCTGACGCGTTCTCCGAACTGGGCGTTCTCGCTCAGCTCATCGCCATCATCATGTCCTTGACGGCCATGCAGGCGTCCATGCACGCCTTGCAGGACTGAGCGCACATCTTGCAGACCTCGCTGTGGTCTGCGTGCTCCATGCACTCGTCCATGGTCATCTGGCACATCGCCATGCACGCGTCGAGCATCGACATCATGACCGCGGGGGTCATGCCCTGCATCCGCATCATCGAGCGCATCATCGTGTTGCACATGTCGGCACAGTTCATGCATGCCGTCGCGCACGACATCATCTGCGTGGAGCACACCGTGCACGCCTGCTCGCAGGCCGAGCAGGCGTCCATACAGGCCTGCATGACCGCCATGTCCATGCTCTTCATGCCGGGCATCGACATCATGTCCTTCGACATGGCGCCCATCATCATCGCGTCCATCCGCCGCATCCTTCCACTGTCAGGTCGACGGGCAGATCCCCCGCCTTGCGGCCATGCTAGACCTCGGACGCCGCCGATCGAAGGGCCGATTAGGCTCGATCGAGTGATGTCACAAACAATTCACAAACCCCGCACCGCCCGCCTGTCGGCCGCCGTGACCGCCCTCGCCCTGGCCATCGTGGCCGTGCTGATGACGGCATCCCCCGCCCTCGCCCACGATGCGCTGATCGGCACCGATCCCGCCGACGGCAGCACGGTCGCGGCCCTCCCCGCGCAGCTGACTCTCACCTTCAGCGCCGACATCGCCGACGACCCGGGCGCGTCCGAGATGCAGGTCACCGATGCATCGGGAGCGAGCCTCGCCGAGGGTGCGCCGTCGGTGACCGACAACGTGCTGACGCAGCCGCTCACGGGCGAGGCGTCCGGTGTCGTGACGGTGCTGTGGAAGGTCGTCTCCAGTGACGGCCACCCGACCTCGGGGCAGTTCACGTTCACCGTCGAGGGAGCGCCCGCGCCGACCCCGACCCAGAGCGCCGCGGTGCCGACCGAGTCGGCGACGCCGACGCCCGAGGCGACCGAGACCTCCGCCCCCGCTCCCCCGACGGAATCAGACAGCGGTGACGCGCCGACCGGTGCCGCGTGGCCCTGGATCGTCGGTGGCATCGCTGCGATCGCCGTGCTGGGCGGCGTCGCGTACCTGCTGGTGTCGCGCGCACGGCGCGAGAAGGCGCTCGGCGAGCTGTCGGACGAGAAGGCTCGGGATGCCGCCGGCCCGGGTCCGACGCCCGGCTCCGAGTCCGATTCCGACCACTAGGCTTTAAGCATGCCTCACTACGACGTCGCCATCCTCGGCGCGGGGCCCGGCGGGTACGTCGCGGCCGTCCGTGCTGCTCAGCTCGGCCTCAAGGTCGCGATCATCGAAGAGAAGTACTGGGGCGGTGTGTGCCTGAACGTCGGCTGCATCCCGTCGAAGGCTCTGCTCAAGAACGCCGACCTCGCGCACCAGTTCCACCACAAGGCCGAGCTGTTCGGCATCTCAGGTGACGTGCACTTCGACTTCGGGGTCGCGTGGGATCGCAGCCGAAAGGTGGCGAACACCCACGTCAAGGGCATCCACTTCCTGATGAAGAAGAACAAGGTCGACGAGTACGAGGGTCGCGGCTCCTTCACCGGCCCCAACGCGATCCGCGTCACCAAGGCCGACGGCACGACCGACGACGTCACGTTCGACAACGCGATCATCTCGACCGGGTCGAAGGTGCGCCTGCTCCCGGGCGTCCAGCTGAGCGAGAACGTCGTGACGTACGAGGAGCAGATCCTCGACCGTGACCTCCCCGAGTCGATCGTCATCGTCGGCGCCGGCGCCATCGGCATGGAGTTCGGCTTCGTGCTGACCAACTACGGCGTCAAGGTCACGATCATCGAGTTCCTCGACCGCGCCCTCCCCAATGAGGACGTGGACGTCTCGAAAGAGATCGCCAAGCAGTACAAGTCGTACGGCGTCGACATCCTCACCTCGACCAAGGTCGAGTCGGTCACCGACAACGGCGACAAGGTCACCGTCACGTACACGGCCCAGGACGGCACCGCCGGCTCCATCGATGCCGACAAGGTGCTCATGTCGATCGGCTTCGCCCCGAACGTCGAGGGCTTCGGCCTCGAGAACACCGGTGTGAAGCTCACCGAGCGCGGTGCGATCGACATCGACGACTACATGCGCACGAACGTGCCGCACATCTACGCGATCGGCGACGTCACGGCCAAGCTGCAGCTCGCGCACGTGGCCGAGGCGCAGGCCGTCGTGGCCGCCGAGACGATCGGCAAGGCCGAGACGCAGACGCTAGGCGACTACCGCATGATGCCGCGCGCGACGTTCTGCTCGCCGCAGGTCGCCTCGTTCGGCCTCACCGAGCAGCAGGCGCGCGACGCCGGCTACGACGTCAAGGTCGCGAAGTTCCCGTTCTCGGCGAACGGCAAGGCCAACGGACTCGGCGAGCCGATCGGCTTCGTCAAGGTGATCGCCGACGGCGAGCACCTGGAGCTGCTGGGCGCGCACATGATCGGCCCGGACGTGTCGGAGCTGCTGCCCGAGCTGACCCTCGCGCAGAAGTGGGACCTCACCGCCCTCGAGGCCGCCCGCAACGTCCACACCCACCCGACGCTGTCGGAGGCCGTGCAGGAGGCCTTCCACGGCCTGGCCGGCCACATGATCAACCTCTGATCGCACGAGACGCAGAACGCCCCGGACTTCGTCGGAAGTCCGGGGCGTTTCGTCTGCGGGCGCCAGAGCGCCCTCCGCTCAACGACCGGGGGTCGCGGTTCCCGGTCGTTGAGCGAGCGAGACGAAACGCCCCCGGGTCGCGGTTCCGGTCGTTGAGCGAGCGAGGAACGAGCGAGACGAAACACCCCCGGGTCGCGGTTCCGGTCGTTGAGCGAGCGAGGAACGAGCGAGACGAAACGCCCCCGGGTCGCGGTTCCGGTCGTTGAGCGAGCGAGGAACGAGCGAGACGAAACGCCCCGGGGTCGCGGTTCCGGTCGTTGAGCGAGCGAGGAACGAGCGAGACGAAACGCCCCGACCGCCCGAGAAGCTCAGGCGCCGAGCGCCCGGGCCAGTTTCGATGCGGATGCCGCCTCCCGGCCGCCCGCGGCGTGCACCGCGTGCTCGACCGCCGCGAACAGGGCGGTGCGTTCGGCGGGTGCCGCCGGTCCGAGTTCGAACTCCCACTCGCGCCACGCGCGCCGCGTTCCGTCCCGCTCGTCGGTCGCGACGACGTGGTCGTCGACGAACTCGGCGACCAGTCCCCCGCCGGCATCACGCAGCGCGTAGGCGGTGCGGTGATTGCGGATGCGGGCGATGGGAGCAAAATCGGTCGCGGCTGTGACCGCCGCGAGAGCTGCGGCGACGGCATCCGGAACCGTCCCCTCGGCGCCGAGCGGCCAGTGGAGCTCGACGCGACCGCCCTCGTCGTCGCGCGGTCCCTTGATGTGCCATCCCTCGTCGGGGCCGCCGGTGCGCCGGCGCACGGCATAGCCTGCGAGGGCGAGCGCGAGGTCGGCGGTGTCGAGGTAGACGGCGTCGAGGTCACGGGGTTCGGGCGCGCCGACGGTGATGACCCCCGGCAGGCCCGACCAGTCGGGCAGCGGTGTGTCGATGTCGACGTCGAACTTCAGCTCGATCTCGACGGAGCTGGCCGGGCGGGCGTAGGCCTCACCCGGCTCAGTCGTCACGCCCGTCCGGGTTCGGGTCGATGTCTTCGGTGGCCTCGACGTAGACGAAACGGACCTCGGTCGGCCCGTCGGCGTCGCCCGTGTCGGCGTCCTCGCCTTCGCGGCGGTAGACGAGCTGTCCCTCACCGTAGGGAACGATGTACGAGTCGTCGATGGCGGGGTCGAGCGGGATGATCTGTCCGTCGAGGGGTCCGCCGTGCAGTCGTGCGATGGCCATGACGCCAGCGTAGACCCCCGGTGCCCTCATGAACGGAGTCGCGCTTGCAAGCGCTTCCAGATTCTCCCCTAGAATGCGAGCGTGAAGGCCATCCGCACGTTCACCGTCCGTCCCGTCCTCGCCGCCCCGCTCGCTCCCCTCGACCGGCTCGCCTCCAACTGGCGCTGGTCGTGGAGCCGGGCCACTCATTCGCTGTTCGCCTCGATGGATCCCGCCCTGTGGGACGAGATCGGCGCGAACCCCGCCCGTATGCTCGGCGCCCTCGGCCAGGAGCGGCTGGATCAGCTCGCACAGGACGAGGCGTTCGTCGCCCGCGTCCGCGAGGAGGACGAGCGCCTCACCGCGTACCTCGACGGTGAGCGCTGGTTCCAGCGGCTCGAGGGCGACAAGCCCGTGCACATCGCGTACTTCTCCCCCGAGTTCGGCGTCGACGGCTCACTGCCGCAGTACTCCGGCGGCCTCGGCATCCTCGCCGGCGATCACCTGAAGAGCGCGTCCGACCTCGGGGTGCCGCTCACCGGCGTCGGCCTGTTCTACCGTGCCGGCTACTTCCGCCAGTCGATCGGCGATGACGGCTGGCAGCGCGAGAGCTACCCGCTGCTGGACCCGTACGGCCTCGGCCTCACGCTGCTGCGCGAAGCATCGGGCGCGCCGGTCGAGATCGCGCTGCAGCTCCCGGGCGATCGGCGTCTGCACGCCCGCGTGTGGGTGGCCGACATCGGCCGCGTGCCGCTGCTGCTGCTGGACTCCGAGACGCCCTCCAACTCCGACGAGATGCGCCGCGTCACCGACCGCCTGTACGGCGGCGGCGGTGAGCACCGCCTGCTGCAGGAGCTGCTGCTCGGCGTCGGCGGCGTGCGGGCGGTGCGCGCGTTCAGCGACCTGACCGGGCGCCCGACGCCCGACGTCTACCACACGAACGAGGGCCACGCCGGGTTCCAGGGTCTGGAGCGCATGTCGGAGCTGATCACCCACGACGGGCTCACGTTCGACGAGGCCCTGGCGCAGGTGCGCGCCGGCACGGTGTTCACGACGCACACCCCGGTGCCCGCGGGCATCGACCGATTCCCCCGCGACCTCATCGCCGATTTCCTGACGAGCGGCCTCTTCGAGGGTCTCGACGCGGGGCGGGCCATCTCGCTCGGCCTGGAGACCTGGGAGGGCGGCGATCAGGGCGTCTTCAACATGGCGGTGCTGGGTCTGCACCTCGGCCAGCACGCCAACGGCGTCTCGCTGCTGCACGGCGAGGTCAGTCGCGGGATGTTCGGGATGCTGTGGCCCGGCGTCGACACGGACGAGGTGCCGATCACGTCCATCACGAACGGCGTGCACGCGCCGACGTGGGTTCACCCGGCGCTGAAGTCGGTGAGCGAGCGCGCGTGGGGCGACGCCTACACCGACACGCACGACTGGACCGACCGCGCGGTCGTCAGCGACGCCGAGCTGTGGGGGGTGCGCCAGCAGATGAAGGGCGAGCTCGTGGCCGAGGCGCGGCGGCGGGTGGCGGCATCCCTCTCGCCCGAAGGGGCGCGCACACCCTCGTGGTTGGCGGATCTGCTCGACCCCGACGTGCTGACGATCGGGTTCGCGCGCCGAGTTCCGACGTACAAGCGCCTCACCCTGATGCTGCGCGACCCGGAGCGGCTGACGCGCCTGTTCACCGACCCCGAGCGACCGGTGCAGATCGTGATCGGCGGCAAATCGCACCCGGCGGACGACTCGGGCAAGATCCTCATCCAGGAGCTCGTGCGCTTCAGCCGCGACCCGAAGGTGCGCGGGCGGATCGTGTTCCTGCCCGACTACGACATCACCCTCGCCAAGGACCTGTACCCCGGCTGCGACGTGTGGCTCAACAATCCGCTGCGACCGCTGGAGGCGTGCGGCACGAGCGGCATGAAGGCCGCGCTCAACGGCGCCCTCAATCTGTCGATCCTCGACGGCTGGTGGGACGAGTGGTACGACGGCGAGAACGGCTGGGCGATCCCGACCGCCGACAACGCCTCGAACGACGAGGAGCGCGACGACGCCGAAGCTTCCGCCCTGTACGACCTCATCGAGCACCAGCTGGTGCCGAAGTTCTACGACCGCGAGGGCGGCATCCCGCTCGCGTGGCTGGGCATGGTGCGCCACACGATGACTGACCTCGGCACCAAGGCGACGAGCGACCGTATGGTGCGCGAGTACGTCCAGCGCCTGTACGTGCCCGCCGCGGCGCACGACGTCGCACTGCGAGCCGACGGCTTCGCCGAGGCGCGCGAGGTCGCGGCCTTCGTGACCCGCGTCACGGACGCCTGGAGTCGCGTGTCGATCGCGAGCGTCGAGGGATCCGGCATCCCGCAGCAGGCGCAGGCCGGCGACACCCTCGCCGTGCGCGCCGACGTGCGGCTGGACGGGCTGTCGCCCGACGACGTCGCGGTCGAGCTGCTGTACGGCCGCACGAACGAGGACGACGCGCTCGCCCGGGACCACTCGGTGCACGTGCTCTCGCCCACCGGCGACCCGGTCGACGGGGTCACCGCCTTCACCGCCGCGCTGCCGCTGTCGGTCACCGGAACGTTCGGCTACACCGTGCGGGTGCGTCCGGCGCACCCGCAGCTGGTGTCGCCCGTCGAGTTCGGCCTCGTCACGTACGCGTCGTAGGACGCTGGATGCCGGCGGCCTCGGCCGCCCGTCCACGCACGCGTTTCGTCTCCCTCGTTCCTCGGTTCCTCGCTCGCTCAGCGACCGGTGCTCCCCGGTCGCTGAGCGGAGGGCGCTCTGGCGCCCGCCGGCGAGACGGCTCCGCGGTCGGCGAATGTTAAAACGTTCCAATGAAAGCGCGCATCGCTTGACCCGGCTTTCACGCGAGGACTAGCGTCGGGTTCGGAAAACGCATTCCATCCACACGGTGCGTCGTTTACAACGATGCACGATCCCCCAACACCCGGGAGCGATTCGACGCTGAATCTCAGAAGAACCCCTGTCCGTCTCCTCGTGGCCGGCACGGCCGCGTGCGCCCTCACCCTCGGTCTGGCGCAACCCGCACTGGCCGGGACGCAGGCCACGCCGGCATCCACCGGTCCGCAGCTCGAATCGCTCGACCGCGGACTCGTTGCCGTCGCGACCGGCGAGGGTGTGTTCCTCAGCTGGCGTCTGCTCGGCACCGAGGCGGGACCGGCTACCGGCACGGGCGTGAGCGGCCCGTCGTTCGCGGTGTTCCGCGACGGGCAGCGCATCGCGACCGTCGACGACAGCACGAACTACGCCGACTCCGAGGGCACATCCGCATCCGTCTACACCGTCGCGCCCGCGTGGCACGACGTGACCGGCGCGCAATCGGCCCCGGTGGCGGTGTGGGGCGACGGGTTCTACGACCTGCCGCTCACCAAGCCCGCCGACGGCGTCACGCCTGCGGGCGAGGCCTACACGTACTCGGCCAACGACGCGTCGGTGGCCGACGTCGACGGCGACGGAGCGTACGAGTTCGTCGTCAAGTGGGATCCGTCCAACTCGAAGGACGTGTCGCAGAAGGGCTACACCGGCCCCGTCTACATCGACACGTACGAGCTCGACGGCACCCTGCTCAACCGCATCGACCTGGGCGTGAACATCCGCGCGGGGGCGCACTACACGGAGTTCATGGTCTACGACTTCGACGGCGACGGCCGCGCCGAGACGATGCTCAAGACCGCGCCCGGCACGAAATCGATCCGCTACAACGCAGACGGCAGCGTCGCTTCCGAGTCGTACATCACAATGCTCGCCGACGACCTCGCGGCGGGGTACACGAACGACGACGACTACCGCATGAGCGCCGCCGACTACCGTCACCACCTGATCGAGGTGTTCCAGGGCTGGTCGTCGCACCCCGAGGTGGTCGCGGGCAACTGGCCGGCGACGCTGGAAGAGGCGTTCGGGATCCCGGTGACGCACGAGTACCCGCTGTCGGAGGCATCCGCCACCGAGCTCGCGGACTACTTCATCTCGACCTATGCGCCCTCTCGAAGCGCCCGCAACGACCTCACGACGTTCGAGGGCTTCATCGTCGACGGGCCCGAGTACCTGACGGTGTTCGATTCGGCGACCGGCGAAGAGCTCGAGACGGTGCGCTACGAGCCCGGCCGCGACGACGACGGTCTGCTCTGGGGCGACTACGCGATGGCCCGCATCGAGCCCGGCAACCGCGTCGACCGCTTCCTCGCCGGGGTCGCCTACCTCGACGGGCAGCATCCCTCGGCGATCTTCGCGCGCGGCTACTACACGCGCACGACAGTCCGGGCGTACGACTGGGACGGCACGCACCTCAGCACCCGCTGGGCGGTCGACAGCGGTCACGTGCCGATGACCAACCCGTTCAACGACAGCCCGCACGGCCGCGACGGCACCGACCCGGTGTACGGCTCGATCACCACGCAGGGCTTCCACTCGCTGAGCGCCGCCGATGTCGACGGCGACGGCAAGCAGGAGATCGTGTACGGATCGGCGACGATCGACGACGACGGCGGACTGCTGTACAGCTCGACCGACGTGCTGCCGGAGGGCAGCGCCGCACCCGGCGAGGACGTTCGGCTGGGCCACGGCGACGCGATGCACGTCACCGACATCGACCCGAACCGACCCGGCCTGGAGATCTGGACCTCGCACGAGGGCGCCACCTACGCCCCGTACGGCTCGGACCTGCGCGATGCGGCGACCGGCGAGGTGCTGTTCGGAGCGTACTCAGGCCGCGACACCGGTCGCGCCATGATCGGCGATGTGCGCGCCGACGTGCCAGGACTGGAGACGTGGGCGAGCATGCCCGGCGGCACCGAGGCCTCAGGTCTCATGAGTGCGACAGGTCAGATCCTCGGCTCGGCGATCCCCGGTACCAACCAGTCCATCCACTGGGCGGCCGACATGACGACGCAGATCGTGAACGGCAGCGAGAACCAGACGCCGACGATCGACGACTGGACGCGTGGCACGGTGCTGACGGCGACCGACACGCGGACGAACAACGGCACGAAAGGCAACCCCTCGCTCGTGGCCGATGTGCTCGGCGACTGGCGCGAGGAGCTGCTCGTCCGCACGACCGACTCGCACGCGCTGCGCATCTACACGAGCACCGAGGTGACGACCCACAAGCTGCCGACGCTCATGAGCGACCTGCAGTACCGGGCGGAGGTGGCGCGCCAGAACACGACGTACAACCAGCCGTCGTACACGAGCTACTACTTCGCGAGCGACATGGATTTCGCGAAGGTTCCGGTGCGCACCACGGCGGCGACGCCGAAGCAGCCGAAGTTCGTCGACCCGAAGGGTTCGCTCCTCGACCTCATGGTGATCGTGCCCACGCGTGGGTTCGACTACTACGTCGATGGCGAGAAGGTGCGTCTTCCCGTCGTGAAGGCCGGCCGCGGCGCGGCGGTGACGGTGACCGCAGTGCCGAAGGACGGTTACGCCGTGGCGGCAGGCGCCGCCTCGACCTGGACACACCAGTTCAGCACCGGCCGCTGAGGCGAGTGGATGCCGGCGGCTGCGGCCGCCGGCATCCACCCCTGCCGGGACTCTAGGCTGGAGGCGTGAAGCCGTTCGTCCTCCTCGCGACGCGGGCCGAGGATGTGCCGGCCGACGAGGAGTACGCGCTGTTCCTGCGGTACGCGGGGCTGCAGCCTGAGCAGCTGGTGCGGGTGCGGCTGGAGGCGGAGCGGATGCCGCGGCTCGATCTCGACGGACTGTCGGGCATCTTCGTGGGCGGCGGGCCGTTCAACGCCTCCGACCCGGTCGAGAAGAAGTCGGCGGTGCAGCGGCGGGTCGAGGCGGAGTTCGCGGAGCTGCTCGACGAGGTCGTGGCCCGGGACTTCCCGTTCCTCGGCGCCTGCTACGGCATCGGCACGCTGGGCGCGCACCAGGGTGCCGTCATCGATCGCACCTACGCGGAGCCGATCGGCATCGTGCCCGTGACGGTGACGACGGCCGGAGCATCCGATCCGCTCCTCGCGGACATGCCGGCGACGTTCGACGCGTTCGTGGGGCACAAGGAGGCGATCTCGCGCCTGCCCGCCTCGGCGACGCTGCTGGCATCTTCTCCGAAGTGCCCGGTGCAGATGTTCCGGGTAGGACAGAACGTGTACGCGACGCAGTTCCACCCCGAGCTGGACGTCGAGGGCATCACGACCCGCGTCCACGCGTACGCCGACCACGGGTACTTCGCCTCGCATGAACTGCAGCTGACGCTCGCGGCGGTACGGCGGATCGCGGTGTCGCACCCGAGCCGCATCCTGCGTGCGTTCGTCGACCGCTACGCCCGCTGATCGGGCACCGATCCCGCGGTCACGCCTCGGTCGCGTCGACGACGCGCACGACGGTCGCCGAGCCCGCCGGTGCGGCGTCGGCCAGTCCGGGGGCGAGTCCGATGTCGACGAGGACCACGTCTCCGGTGAGCTCCGGCCCGCGTCCGACGGCGAGCCCGGCCTTGACGGCTCCGAACGTGACGGTGAGGGATGCCGGCAGCACGGCCTCATCGGCGGCGCCGGTGTCGGGGTGCAGACCGCTCGGGATGTCGACGGCGACGGTACGCGGCATCCCCCGACGCGTGCCGGAGAACGACTGCAGGGTGATGACCGCCTCGCGCGCGACCCCGCGCAGCGCAGGGTCGCGCGAAGCGCCGATCCCGAGGATGCCGTCGAGCACGAGCGCATAGCGGACGTCGCCCAGTTCGGGCAGGTCGACGCGTCGCGCACCGGCGGCACTGGCTGCGGCGAAAGCGGGTTCGTGGAAGCGGCTGCCCACGAGCAGCACGTCGACATCGGCGATGTCGCCGATGCGCGCAGCGGCGTACAGGGCGTCGCCACCGTTGTCGCCTGACCCCGCGACCACGAGCACGCGGGGCCGCGGACGCTGGGGATCGTCCCCTGGGAACGGCTCGAGCACGATCGAGGACGTGGCCGGTGCCGACGGGACGCCCGCGAGCTCGGCGCGCACGATCTCGGCGAGAGCTGCTGCGGCGCGCTGCATGAGTGGCACGCCCGCGTCGATCAGGGGTCGCTCGGCGGCGCGCACCTGGTCGGCGGTGTACGTCGGAACGCGCTCGGTCACGACTGCTCCGGCTCGGCGGCGCGGTCGCGGTCGGCGGCGGCCCGCTCGCGGTCGGCGGCGGCCCGGGCGTTGTCGAGTTCCTCGGTGGCGACGCGCACGGCGTCCTCGGCCTGTCGCACCCGGCGCTTCGCGAACGTCGGCGAGCCGTAGCGTTCGCGCACCCGGTCGACCCGCTCGCGCTCGCCGACGATGATCCAGGTCGATGCAAGGAGGATCACCTGGGCCGACAGGTTGAGCCACAGCAGCAGGGCGACGAGGGCCGCGAACGAGGCGAGCAGCGGATTGGAGCCGGCGCCGCCGACAAACAGTCCCGACAGCTGCTGCAGCACGATCAGCCCGAGCGCACCGAAGAAGGCACCCGCCCACAGCGTGCGGGCACGGGCACGCACGCCGCTCAAGGTCACGAAGGCGAGGGCCACGAGCGCCATGTCGAGCGCGAACACCACCAGCAGCGAGACACCGCGCGTGATGGCATCCGCCGCGTCGCTCTGGCCGATCCCCAGCCAGTCCAGCACCGTGCCGATGAACGCGGTGCCGACGAACGTCGCCCCGGCCGACAGCACGAATCCCCCGCCGATGGCGAGCGCCAGCAGCAGGTTGCGCAGCATCACCCAGATGAACGCCACGTCGTCGTGAACCTTGTCGGCGAGCGTCCGCAACGCGACGCGCAGCGACCCGACCGCACCGATCGCGGCGCCGACCAGACCGACCAGCGCGATCACTCCGGCGATCGTGAGGCCGGCGGGCGCCTGGATCTCGGAGACGTCGACCAGCCCGTCCTCGCCGACGAGGCCCGGGATGGCGGCATCCACTGCCGAGACGAGGGACTGCCAGGCATCGGGGTTTCCGCTCAGCCACAGGGCGGCGAACGAGAAGCCGAGCAGCACACCCGCGAACACCGAGAACAGCGCGCGGTACGTGATGCTGTCGGCGAGCATGGGTCCGCGGCGTTCGCTGTAGTGGAACCACATCCGTACGAGGCGGAGTGAGAGCGCCCAGGCGGTGACTTTCGCGATCCACTGCGACATGGGCTTCACCCTACCGAGGCGACGGCGCGCACCACCCGGGGGTTGACGTATGCCCCCGGGGATGATGAGCCATGTCGCCCCGGGCGGGTCAGACCCCGACGAACAAGCTCACGTACCAGTGCCCGACGGCTTCGCCGGCAAACACGCCCGTCCAGGCGCCGAGCAGCATCCACGGGCCGAACGGGATGGCGGACTTTCGTCCGGCGCGGCGCAGCAGCAGGAGCGCGATGCCGAACACACCCCCGTAGAGGAACGCCGCGAACGCTCCGACGGCGAGCGCACCCCAACCGATCCACCCGAGGTGGATGCCGATGACCCCGGCGAGTTTGACATCGCCCCCGCCCATGCCGCCAGGTCGGGCCAGGCGCAGGAGGAAGTAGAACGCGGCGAGCGCGGCCATGCCGATCGCGGCGCGCAGCAGAGAAGCCCAGTCTCCGAGAAGCCCCGCCGCGATCGTGAACAGGATGCCGGCGACCAGATGACTCGGCAGCACGATGCGGTTCGGCAGCCGGTGCGTGTCGATGTCGATCAGCGAGAGCACGATCGAGATGGCGGCGAAGTACAGGAACGCGACGATCACGAGCGCGAGTGCCACATATCCGGCTGCGCTCGTCGGGCGATCGGTGGGCGTCGATACGCCCAGCACCGCCGGATTCTCCAGCCCCACCCATGTGATCACCGCGAACGCCACGCCGGTGACGCCGACGACGATCGAGGACGGCAGCGAGATACCTGCTCGCGCCCGGTGTGCCACGGCATTCAGGAACGAGCCTGTCAGCAGGCCGAGGATGCCGGCGATGACGACGAGCACGATGAACGCAGCGGGCATCCGGGCAGGCTACCCGGTCCGGGACGTCGGCGCGGACGGGCTGTGGACACGCGCGCGGGTGGACGCCGATCGGCCGATGCTCGGCACGCACCGAGACCCAGGAATGGCGAGATCTGCTCATATCGTTCGACGTTATTTCAAAGATCGGCCCTAAACTGAAATAGTGAGCGAGACAATGTCCATCGCGGCGGAGCCCGGCTGGCCCAGGCACATGACGGAGCCCCACGGCTGGCGCCAGTCGATCCGCGGCGGCAGCCGCGCTGACCGGATGCTTCGGACGATCGTGGTGTCGGTACCTCCCCTCATCTCGGGCCTGACGTTCTCGCCGCCGCCTGAGGTGGCGGCGGCAGCCGAACGCGCTCTCATCGAGACCGCCGCGACCGACGGCGAAGTGCGCGCCCAGTCGCGCGCGCTCGGCCGGTTCATGCTCCGCACCGAATCGGTCGCGTCCTCGAAGATCGAGCGCCTCAATGCCTCGGCCGTCGACTTCGCCCGCGCCATGGCGGGCAGCAGGGCCAACACCAGCGCGACCAGCATGGTCGCGGCATCCACGGCCCTTCATCATCTCGTCGACCGCGCCGGCGCCACAGGGCAGGTCACCCTCGACGACCTGCTGGCCGCGCATCGGACGCTGATGGCCGACGACCCCTCCGAGGCTCCGTACGCGGGGCGGTGGCGGGACGTCCAGAACTGGATCGGCGGTAGCGACCACAGTCCCCGCGATGCGCTGTACGTGCCCCCGCCGCCTGAATCGGTCGAGCCGCTCATGCGCGACCTGATCGAATGGGTCAACCGTGACGACATTCCGGTGTTCGCGCAGATCGCGATCGCACACGCCCAGTTCGAGTCCATCCACCCCTTCACCGACGGCAACGGCCGCATCGGCCGCGCGCTCGTCAGCGCGCTGCTGCGCCGCCGCGGCGTCACCAAGACCGCCGTGATGCCGCTCGCGAGCGGCCTGCTGGCCATCCGTGACGACTACTTCGCCGCGCTCACCGCGTATCGCGCCGGCGACCCCTCACCCATCATCGCCATCACGGCACGCGCCGCCACCGCCGCAGCCGTCGAGTCCCGCACGTCGACGCGCGCGCTCAACGAGCTTCCCGTGGAGTGGCGCGCCCTCGCCGCCGTTGCGGAGGGCTCCGTCGCCGACCGCCTCATCGAGACGCTGCTCGACGAGCCGGTCATATCGGGCGACCAGGCCGCCACCGCCGCCGGCGTCGCCCCGGCTACCGCCTATGCCGCCCTCGACCGGCTCGTCGACGCCGGCGTGATCGCCGAGATCACCGGCCGCAAGCGCGACCGCGTGTGGGCTGCCGGAGATGTGCTCGGCGAACTGGACGAGCTGGATCGCCGTATCCAGCTGCGGATGCTCGACACGCCCGGGTGACGGACCCCGCGCTGCTACCCGTCGAGCACTTCGAGCCGCACCGAGACCGGCCCGCCGTCGACTAGCCGCTCAGCGGTGCGCACGGCCTTCTTGAGCGGCAGCACGTAGGACCCTGACGAAGAGTCGGGAAAGATCGAGGTGCGCCACTCGCTGCCGCCGACGCGGGCCCGTACGCGCACCGATCCGAATCCGCGATACGGTCGCGGGATCTCGCGGATCTCGGCGCTCAGCTCGGGCGGCACAGCGGTGAAGAACCACGCCGCGTCATCACGGGCGTCCCACCGGAACACGTCGCCGTCGAACTCGATGATCATGTTCCGAGGCTAGTCTCCGGGCCATGCACGCGACGGGACGCTTGCGCTGTTTCGATACACGGGTGTATCTCATATCTGACACGTGTCCGCAGGCTTCCTCGGCCTCCTGGGGATCGGATGCGTGCAGAGAGCAGGCGCGCCATGCGAGCATTCGCCGTCGCCACACCAGGAGCTCCACCCGCCCATCACGACCTCGACGTTCCCGAACCCGAAGACGGAGAGGTGCGCGTGCGCGTCACCGCAGCATCCGTCAACGGGTTCGACCTCGCCGTGGCTGCCGGCTACATGGCCGGATTCTTCGAACATCGGTACCCGGTCGTGCTCGGGCGCGAATTCGCCGGGTTCGTCGACGCCGTCGGCCCCGGCGTCGACGGGTTCGCGGTCGGCGATCGCGTCCTCGGCGTGGTCTCGAAGCCTCACCTGAAAGACGGTGCCTTCGCGCAGTACACCACCGCCCACGCGGCCACCGGCGTCGTGGCCACGCCTGCTGAGCTGACGGATTCCGCGGCGGCCGCGCTCGGGCACACCGGATCCACCGCGCTGACCACGCTGGCCGCACTGGGCGATCTGGAGGGCAGGACCGTCCTCATCGTCGGTGCGACCGGAGGTGTGGGCACTCTGCTCACCCAGCTGGCCGCGGCGGCGGGTGCCGAGGTGATCGCGACCGGCCGCACGGCGTCGGGCAGGCAGTTGCTCACCGAACTCGGCGCAGCCCACGCGGTGGACTACGCCGACCTCGCCGGCGCCGTCCGCGAGCTCGCACCCGAGGGCGTGGATGCCGCGGTGCACCTGAGCGGCGACCTCGCCGGGATCGCACCGCTCGTCAAGAGCGGCGGAATCCTCGCGTCACCCGCCGTCTTCAGCCAGGACATGATCCCCGACGGCGATCGGCTCACCACTGTCGCCATCGCCGGCTATCCGTCCGCCGATGCCCTGCGCACCCTCACCCGGCTGGTGGAAGAGGGATCGCTGCGCGTGGTCGTCGACCGCGAGAGAGGGTTCGACGAGGTGGCCGATGCGTTCGCGGCGTACGGCCACGAGACGATCGGCAACATCGTGGTCCTCATCGAGTGACGGGCGTGAGCGGGTGCGCCACGGCGCACCCGCTCACTGCAGGCGTTCTCCCGGTGCCCCGCCGTGTCGATCGACCAGCCGCTGCAGGCAATCTGCCCAGCCCTCGACGTGGCGCTCGCGCTCGTCGGCAGTCGTGAACCCCGCATGCCGCACGATGACGCGGGTCGTCGACTCGGCCGCCGGCTCGAGGGCGATCCCGACGTCGGTCGCCGACTCCTCCCCGGCCCAGCGCCACTCGAGTCGCAGCGCACTCGGCGCCTCCACCGCGAGCACGATCGCTTCGACAGCGAGGTCGGCCGGCTCCGAGCGAACCTGCCACCGCCCCAGCTCATGCAGCTCGACAAGCGCGGTCGGCTGCATCCGCGAAGGCCAGAACCACTCCGCGAGCGGCCCCGACCTGGTCAGATCGCGCCAGACATCGTCGAGGGATGCCGCCACCAGCGCTTCCTCGGTCAGCTCATGCATACGGCCACCGTACGCCGGGCCGCCGACGCCGGGGAGTGCTGTCGCGGACCTACCGCCCGTACTCGGGCGTCCAGTCCTCGCCCTCGGCGATCCATTCGCCCGCGGCATCCACGCGGCCCCGGTGCTCGCCCTCCAGCGCTGCGCGGCGCCACGCGGCACCCTCGGGCCAGCTCGCGGCGAACGTCGAGGCCACCTTGAAGACGCGGCGCGAGAGCCCGCCGAGAGTCTGCACCGGACGCGCCGAGACCGGCATGCGCAGCTGCGGGTCGTACCGCACGCCATCCGACGAGCGCAGGCGGATCGTGAGGTCGAGATCGTCGTGGATTCGCGCGTTGCCGCGGTCGACCTGATCACGCACACGCTCCCACACGCGCGTGCGCATCGCGAAGTTGGAGCCGAACACGAGCGGGATGCCGAGCCACTTGCGGATCCAGTAGTGCCCGCCGCCGATGTACCACCGCTCGCCGAGGTAGTTCTGCAGCGATGACCCGCCGTAGAACTCGGCACCGCCGGTGAGCACGCCGAGCGACGGGTCCGCGACGAACGCACGGACGAGCCGGGCAACCCAGTCCGGATGCGGCCGCGAGTCGGCGTCCAGGCGCGCGATGATGTCGGCGCCCTCCAGAGCCTCGTCGTAACCGTGGGCGGCGGCCGGCCAGATCCCCACTTCGCCTTCGCGTACGACCACCGCGCCGAAGCGCCGAGCGACGGCCGCCGAGTCGTCCGTGCTCGCGTTGTCGACGACGATCACGCGGTCCGCAAGGTGGGTCTGCGCGGCGAGGGCTTCCAGACACGCTTCCAGATACGTCGCATCGTTCCGGCATGGAATGACCACGGCGACGCGGGGAGCGAGGGGCACAAGCCACACCCTACTCCCGCGGTCGCACGGCGCAGCGCACCGGCGAGCGCGCCCACCCTCGCGCGTAGATCACCAGAGCGGGTGAACGGCTTCCCGCAGGTCGCGGTCGTAGACCTCGTGCACCACGCGGTCGAACGCGGCGACGTCGAAGTCCGACCCGCCCTCGCCCGCCACAAGGACTGCCGCGTCGGCGTTCGACTTCGCCTGGCGCACGTTCCTCGCGCCGGGGATGACGCTCGTGACGCCCGGCTGCGACGCGATCCAGGCGAGCGTGGCAGCCGGCAGCGAGATGCCCTCGGGGAGCGCGGCGGCAAGCTCCGCGGCCGCATCCAGCCCCACCTCGAAGTCGACGCCCGAGAACGTCTCGCCGCGGTCGAATGCCTCGCCGTGTCGGTTGTACGTACGATGGTCGTTCGCGGCGAACGTCGTGTGCGTCGTGTACTTCCCCGACAGCAGCCCGGACGCGAGCGGCACACGGGCGAAGATCGCCACGCCGGCCTCGGCCGCCGCCGGCAGGACGGCGTCGAGGGGCTTCAGCCGGAACGGGTTGAAGACGATCTGCACGTTCGTCACGTGCGGTCGGGCGATCGCGGCGAGCGCCTGCGCGCACGTCTCGACCGACACGCCATACGCGGCGATCGCGCCGTCGGCGACCAGCGCGTCCAGCGCGTCGAAGGTCGTATCGGCCTCGATCACCGCGGTCGGCGGGCAGTGCAGCTGCACCAGGTCGAGCGTGTCGACGCCGAGGTTGCGGCGCGAGCGGTCGGTCCACGCACGGAAGTTCTCGGGCGTGTAGTTCTCCGGCTCCTGCGCCAGACGCCTGCCCATCTTGGTGGCGACGGTGATGTCGTGGCCGGGCCTGGCCGCGAGGAAGCGTCCGATGAGCGACTCGCTGCGCCCGTCGCCGTACACGTCGGCGGTGTCGAACAGCGTCACGCCGCGTTCGACGGATGCCGCGAGCACGTATTCCGCGTCCTCCTCGGTCACGGCGCCCCAGTCCGCGCCGAGCTGCCAGGTTCCGAGACCGATCGCCGACACCGTGCGTCCGGTGCGGCCGAGTGCGCGCTGCTGCATGCGAAACAGCATCGCACGCCTCGCGCACATCGGCGTGACGGCATCCCATCTATTCAAGGGAATGGATGCCGTCATGCCGCGGTTGACGTGGGCATGAGCGACATCGAGTTCGGGCTGGACACCTTCGGCGACGTCCCCGAGGCGGACGACGGCACGCTGCTGAGCTACGGCGCGGCGATCCGTCAGGTCGTCGACGAGGCCGTGCTGGCCGACGAGCTCGGCGTGGACGTGTTCCTCGTCGGCGAGCACCACAGGCCCGAGTACGCCATCTCGGCGCCGGAGACGGTGCTGGCCGGCATCGCGACCCAGACCTCCCGCATCCGCCTCGGGTCGGGTGTCACGGTGCTGAGCTCCGACGACCCGGTGCGCGTGTTCCAGCGGTTCTCGACCGTCGACGCGCTGTCGAACGGGCGCGCCGAGGTCATCCTCGGCCGCGGCTCGTTCACCGAGTCGTTCCCGCTGTTCGGCTACGACCTGGCCGACTACGACGTGCTGTTCGACGAGAAGATCGAGCTGTTCGCCGAACTGCTCACCGAGCAGCCGGTCACGTGGCAGGGCACGACCCGCGCGCCCCTCGTCGGCGCAGACGTCTTCCCGAAGACCGAGTCCGGGCACCTGCGCACATGGGTCGGGGTGGGCGGCTCGCCGCAGTCGGTCGTGCGCACCGCGAAGTACGGGTTCCCCCTCATGCTCGCCATCATCGGCGGCGACCCGCGCCGCTTCTCGCCCTACGTCGACCTGTACCGCCGGGCCTCCGAGCAGTTCGGCACGACGCCGCACCCCGTCGGCATGCACTCCCCCGGCTTCATCGCCGACACCGACGAAGAGGCCCGCGAGATCGTGTGGCCCCGCTACAAGGTGATGCACGACCGCATCGGCGCGCAGCGCGGCTGGCCGCCCCTCAGCCGCGGCCACTTCGAGCAGGAGGTGCGCACAGGTTCCATGTACGTCGGCTCGCCCGAGACCGTGGCGCGCAAGATCGCCCACGCCGTGAGCGCCCTGGACGTCGGCCGCTTCGACCTCATCTACACGTCGGGCTCCACTCCGGCCAGCGCCCGCCTGCGTTCGGTGGAGCTGTACGGCTCGAAGGTCGTGCCGATGGTGCGCGAGCTGCTGGCCGAGAAGGCGGCGGTGCCCGCGTGACCGATACGCTGACCCGCGTGGAGTCGGTGCCGGGTGAGTCGGGCGAGAGGACGGATGCCGCCGCCGCACGCATCGGGACGCTCGGCATCCTCGGGGCAGGCAAGGTCGGCACGATCCTCGCGCGCCTCGCGGCGGCAGCCGGGTACCGCGTGCTCGTCGCGGGCTCCGGCGACCCGGCCCGCATCGCCCTGACCGTCGAGGTGCTGGCGCCCGGCGCGGCGGCGGCTGCGGCATCCACCGTCGCCCGCGAAGCGGATGCCGTGCTGCTCGCGCTCCCCCTCGGCAAGCACCAGACGCTGCCCGTGGCGGAGCTGGACGGCACGCTCGTCATCGACGCCATGAACTACTGGTGGGAGGTCGACGGCCTGCGCGACGACCTCAACGATCCGACCACCTCCACGAGCGAGATCGTGCAGCGCTTCCTGCCCGGCTCGCGCGTCGTGAAGGCGTTCAACCACATGGGCTATCACGACATCGACGAAGAGGCCCGACCCGCCGGAGCCGAGGGACGCAAGGCGATCGCGATCGCCGGCGATGACCCCGCCGACCTGGCTGTCGTCGCGCGACTGGTCGACGACCTCGGCTTCGACCCGGTGGTCGCCGGCGACCTCGCCGCGGGCATCATGCTCGAGCCCGGCGCCGAGGCGTTCGGCGCCGACGTCGACGCCGGCGAGCTGCGGGCGATGCTCGACCGCTTCGCGACCTCCCAGCGCGGCATCGTGGTCGCCCGCGCCCGCTCCGCCGGCCCGGAGCGGCCCTAGGGGTTGATCATCACCGGGGTTCCTGGGGGCAGGGTCGCCAGCCGGGTGATCGCATCGGGGTCCACCCGGATGCACCCGTTCGACACGGGACCCGACCGCACGTCGTGGTAGTGGAACGCCGCCGGCGCCACATCGGCGCCGGCGAACCCGTCGAGCGTCGGCGACTGCACCGCCCAATAGACGATCGGGTGGCCGCGCGTGTACGTGTATTCGGGCACCGTCCGCGTCGTCATGACGAACGTGCGACCCGTCGGGGTGGGCGTGCCCGGCGTGCCCCACGCGAAGTCCGTCGCGATGCGCTCGGCCGCGCCGCCGGCGACGATGTCGATCGTGCGGTCCGTGATGCTCACCACGACGGCCGTCGTCTGCGGCGTGAGATCGACGTCCGCGATGCGCAGCCAGCCCGTCGCCTGGCCCGGGTCGCCTGTCGAGGGCACCGCGTGCCGGCCCGTCAGCAGCACCTTCACCCAGTGCGCCTGCTTCTGCACGACGGGCAGCACCGTGCCGCCGTACGGGAAGTCGCGGGGCACGTACGCCACCGGCTCGCTCGCCGGATCCGCCCACACCGGCGCCCCGATGCCGCGCGCGACGGCCTGCTCGCCCGTCGGCATCGTGAACGGGTCGTCGTCCACCGGCAGCGCCGGGATCACGGCGAACACATTCACCTGCGGCAGCGCGGCCACGTCGTACGCGGTCGTGTCGGCAGGGAAGCCGTCAGGGGTCGGGGTGGGCGTCGGCGTGCGCTCGACGGTCGGGGTCGGCGTAGGGCTGGGCCGATCCGTGGATGCCACAGGCCCCGGCTGCCGGATCGCCAAGGCCGCACCGACCCCTGCCACCACGAGCACCGCGGCGAGCGCGGCCACCAGCCACACCCACCGCCTGCGCCGCCCCATGCGTCCATGCTCGGGTGCGGGAGTGGATGCCGCAAGCGCCGGCGGTGCTTGACTCCGGTTCGGAGCCCGCGAGGCTCATCGACGAGATCGGGACCATCGCCATCGAACGAACGCGTCCATCACGCAGAGCACCGCGATCGTCACGACGTACACGAAGATATCTCGCCCGTCGAACACCGTGCCGAGCAGGAGCATCACGGGGGCGAAGCGGGCGCCCCACTCCAGCGGCAGGCCGGTGAGCTGGAACAGCTCGACCGCCACGCACCACAGCGCGGCGATGCCGCCCACCGCGAGCACGGGCAGCGACGGCGCGATCAGCACGACCGCCAGATACGCGGCGGCCGCATAGAGCGCATCCCCGGCGATGTCGGTGGCCGCCGAGTCCGGCAGCAGCGCGTGGACCGCCAGTCCCGCGGCCACGACCGCCGCGAGCAGCACCGCCGCCGGCATCCGTCGTCGTACCGCGGGCGGGAGCATCCCCACAGTCTCGCTCATCGAGACGGCGAAGACGCTCGCCGACTCCCCTGAGATGTGCGTCAGCTCTTCGAGGTCGTTGCCGACGTCGACGTCGAACCGAGTCGGGACGCCATCAGCGACACCAGTTCGTACACGACGTGGCTCGCCGCGATGCCCGTCACCTGGGCGTGGTCGTACGCCGGCGAGACCTCGACCACGTCGGCGCCGACGACGTTGCTGTCGCTCAGGGCCCGCAGCATCCGCAGCAGCTCCCGGCTCGTCAGGCCGCCGGCCTCGGGGGTTCCGGTGCCGGGTGCGTGGGCGGGGTCGAGCACGTCGATGTCGATCGAGATGTAGAGCGGCTTGTCGCCGATACGCCGGCGCATGCGGTCGATGGCGGCCTCGACACCGTGCTCCTCGATGCCGACGCTCGACACGATCGAGAAGCCGAGCCGCTCGTCGTCGTCGAGATCCTGCTTCGAGTACAGCGGGCCTCGCGTGCCGACGTGGCAGCTGGCCGTGAGGTCGATCAGCCCCTCCTCGCTCGCACGCCGGAACGGCGTGCCGTGCGTGACGGGTGCACCGAAGTAGGTGTCCCACGTGTCGAGGTGCGCGTCGAAATGCAGCACCGCGACGGGGCCGTGCTTCTTGTTCAGCGCGCGCAGCAACGGCAGCGCGATCGTGTGATCGCCGCCGACCGTCACGATGCGCTCGACGCGAGCGCCCAGCGCCGTCGCCGCCGCCTCGATCTCGGTCACCGCCTCGCCGATGTCGAACGGGTTCACCGGGATGTCGCCGGCGTCGACGACCTGCGCGGCGGCGAACGGCGACACCTCCTGCGCCGGGTTGTACGGCCGCAGCAGGCGCGACGACTCCCGCACGTGCGAGGGACCGAAGCGCGCCCCCGGGCGGAAGCTGACGCCGGAGTCGAACGGGATGCCGACGACGGCGATGTCGGCGCGCGGCACGTCCTCGATGCGCGGCAGCCGCGCGAACGTCGCGATGCCGGCGTAGCGGGGGAAGACGGACGCGTCGACGGGTCCGACGGGCTCGTGGTGATCGGTCATGATTCGCCTCTCGTGGTGGCCTCGCGCGGAGTCTGCGGGATGTGGATGAGCTGCACGCCGCCCGCCGCCATCGCGGCGACGAGCGCGGGCTCGATGTCGTCGTGGCCGGCGACGCGCCGACCGGTCGCGCCGAACGCGTTCGCCAGGGCGACCCAGTCCGGCTGCACCAGATCGACGCCGACGGGGCGGATGCCCCGGTCGACCTCGTTCTGCTTGATCTCGGCGTAGCCGCCGTTGTCGACGCACACGACCGTGAGATCGAGGCGCTGCTCGACGGCGGTCGCGAGCTCGTTGACGCAGAACACGAGCGCGCCGTCTCCGACCACCGCGACGACGGGGCGGCCGCCCTCGGGCTGGGCGACGCGCGCGCCGATCGCGGCAGGGAGCCCGTAGCCGAGGGTCGCGTAGGTCGGCGTGTAGAGCAGCGAGTGCGGGCGGGACTGACGCAGCACGCTCGCGAGCGCCATGTACACGATCTGCGACGAGTCGCCGGCGACGATGGCGGCGTGCGGAAGGGCGGTCGCGATCGCTTCTGCGAGCGCGACCGTGTCGGGGAGGATGCCGGCGGTCTCGGTGGCGATCGCGGCACGCTCCTCCGTGAGGTCGCGGGGTCGGCGCGGCTCCTCGGAGAGCGCCGCGAGCAGGTCTTCGACGACTGCCGTGCAGTCACCCACGATGCCGACCGTGGCAGCGAGGTTCTTGTGCAGCTGCGCGGCGGAGATGTCGACGCGGATCACGGCACCCCGCGCCTCCAGCCGGGGCGCCCACAGTTCGGCTTCTCCGAGCTTGGAGCCGAGCACGAGCAGCACGTCGGCATGCTCGGCGACCGCACGCGCGGCCGCGAGACGCAGATTCGAGCCCAGCGACAGCGGATGGTGCTCGTCGAGCGTCGCCTTGCCGTTGAGGGTCGTGATCATCGGGGCGCCGAGCCGCTCGGCGAGCGCCGTCACCGCACCGCCGGCACGCGTCGCGCCGCCGCCGGCCACGATCACCGTCCGCCGGGCGCCTGCGAGAAGCGCCGCCGCGTCCCGTACGGCGGCGGCGTCCCCGCGCGCCGGGGCCGGCGCCGGCCGCGCCTGGCGTGCCGCCTCGGAGACGTCCGCCGCGGCCTCCAGCACGTCCAGCGGGATCTCGATGTGCACCGGACGCGGACGCCCGGTACGGAACAGCGCGAACGCGTCGTGCACCGCATCGACGGCATCCGTCGCGCTGGTCACGCGCCGCGACCACTCCGCGATCGCGCCGACCATCGCGGTCGCGTCCTTGGTCTCGTGGAGCGTCCCGACGTCGCGGAACTCCTCGCCGAGCGCGACACCCGGCGAGATCACCAGCAGCGGCCGCGACTCGCAGAACGCCGTGCCGATCGCGCTCATCGCGTTCTGCAGGCCCGGCCCCGACGTCGTGATCACGACGCCCGGAAGCCCCGTCTGCTGCGCCCAGCCGTCCGCCGCGTAGCCGGAGCCCTGCTCGTGACGATTGGTGACCGCTCGCATGCCGAGGTCGGCCAACGGCCGGTAGAGCTCGAGATTGTGCGTGCCCGGGATGCCGAACACCGCGGTCACCCCATAGTTGCGCACCGTCTCGAGCACGGCGCGCCCGGTCGTGTCGGCGTACTGCAGCGCGATGTCGCTCATGCCGTCAGCGCCTCGACTCGGGCGGCCTCGTACCGCCTCTCGCCGCCCACCCATGTCTCCAGGACCGGGATCCGGGAGATCTCCGCCGCGTCGACCGTCAGGGGGTCGGCGCCCAGCACCGCGAAGTCGGCGTACTTGCCGGCTTCGAGCGAGCCGAGGTCGTCCTCCCGGCCGAGCGAGACGGCGCCTTCGTAGGTGTGGGCGCGCAGCGCGGCATCCGCCGACACCCGCAAGCCGTCGGGGCCGAGCCGGTGCCCGCGCCTGGTCACCCGCGTGACCGCGGTCTGGATCGCCTCGAGCGGGATCGGCTCGGCGACGGGCGCATCGGACGAGATCGTGAACGGCACCCCCGCCGCCTCGAACTCCCCGAGCGGGTTGAACCGCTCGCCCGGCGTGCCGATCGCCTGCTCGACGCCCTCACCCCAGTTGAAGTAGTGCTGGGTCTGGTTCACCGGCCGGATGCCGGCTGCCGCCATGCGCCGGATCTGCTCGGGTGTCGGCAGCCCGCAATGCTCGATGCGGTGGCGGGCATCGTCGTCCGGGTGCTCGGCGAGCGCGGCCTCGATCGCCGACACGACCATCTCGATCGCCGTCGGCGACTGCGCATGCGTCGCGGTCTGGAGTCCGGCCGCGTGCGCCCTGCGAATGAGCTCGGTGTACTCGGCGGGCTCGTGGTACAGCTGGCCGGTGCGGCACGGGTCGCCGACGTAGCCGTCGGGGAAGTACGCCGTCCAGCCCCCGAGCGTGCCGTCGGCGTAGAGCTTGATGCCGGCGAAGCTCAGGTGCGCGTTGCCGAACTGGCCGACCAGGCCCATCTCGAGCGCCTCGTCGAGCAGGTGCGACAGCAGGTACATCGAGACCCGCAGCTCGAGGCGCCCGGCCTCGGCCAGCCGCAGGTACATGTCGAACTCGCGGCGCGACACCTGCGCGTCGCCGATCGTGGTCACTCCCCCGGCGAGGAAGCGCTGCGTCGCGGCATCCAGCTGCCGCAGGTGCTCCTCCGGCTCGTCGGCGAGGTGGAAGTTGGGTCCGTGGTGGCCGATCTTCACCCCGTGCACGCCGGTGAGCATGTTGCACGCGGCATCCGAGATCTCACCCGTGAGCTCGCCGTCGGCGTCGCGGAAGATCTCGCCGCCCTCCGGGTTCAGGGTGTCGCGGTCGACGCCGTTGATCTCGAACGTGTACGAGTTCACGACGCCGCCGTGCCCCGACGCGTTCATGAGGTACACCTCGCGGTCGGTCGCGACCGCGTCGAGCTCGAACCGGGACGGATGCCGCTGCTCGGCGAGGTTGCGGTGCTCATAGCCGTACCCCCGCACCGGCCGCCCTGCAGGCAGCTCGGCGGCGGCGGCCTTCAGCAGCGCGACGATCTCGGGGATGCTGCCGGCCTTCTCGGGGCCGCAGTCCACCCACGTCATCAGCTGGCCGTACATGAGCGGGTGGGCGTGCGCGTCGACGAACCCGGGCACGACCACCGCGTCGCCGAGGTCGACGACCTCGGGGTCGAGTCGCAGGGCGGTGGCGGCATCCCGGCACTCCTGCGCCGTGCCGATGGCGACGATCCGGCCGCGGTCGGTCAGCATCGCCGTGGCGGTGCTGCCGTGTGCGTCGACGGTGCGGATCGCGGCGGCGACGACCAGACGAGGGGTCTGCTGAGCGGGGCGGTCGAACGGGGCGAGCTTTCTCATGCTGTCCTCACGGGTGTGGTGTCGGTGGGCCGGGGCGCGCCCGGCGGGCGCGCCCCGGCCCACGCGTCAGAGGGTACGGGCCGTCGTGGTGTCGGTGCGGGGGGTGAACGAGTCCGTCACCGGCGCCTCGTCGGAGTGCTGCGGAGCGAGCCACGTGCAGATGCCGGCCAGTGCGGCCATGCCGACGAACATCGCGATGACCGACCACACGCTGCCCGTCCAGGCGATGAGCATCGTCGCGAACCACGGTGAGAAGCCGGCCCAGATCGCGGCGCCGACGCCGTAGGACAGGGCGATCGAGGTGTACCGCGCCTGGGGGCGGAACATCTGCGCGAGGAGCGCGGCGATCGGCGCGTAGGTGGCGCTCATCGCGATGCGCACGAGCGAGGCCAGCAGGAAGATGACGGGCTCGATCTTGCCCGGCAGCACCAGCATGAACGGCACGAACGTGAGCACCGAGGTCACCAGGCCGATGTACATGATGTTCTTGCGGCCCCACTTGTCGCCCAGCCACGCGACCGGCAGCGTCACGACGAACTCGATGAACGAGGCGATCGTCATCGCATCGAGGATCAGCTGCGGGCTCATGCTGATCGGCTCGCCCGTGGCGTACGACGTCGCGAAGGTGGTCGCCAGGTAGTAGCCGCCGGTCGAGATGGGCAGCAGGCTGCCGATGAGGATCGGCTTCCAGTTGACCCGCAGCGCGAACGCGAGCGGCATCGTCTGCTTGCGCCCCTCGACCTTCTGCGCGAAGACCGGGGACTCCTCGACGCGGTACCGCACCCAGAAGCCGACGGCGACCAGCACGATCGAGAGCAGGAACGGGATGCGCCAGCCGCCGTTCATGATGAAGTCGTCGCCGAAGCGCGACATGATCGCGAAGATGCCCGAGGCCAGCAGCGCACCGGCCGGGTTGCCCAGCTGCGTGAAGCCGCCGTAGAAGGTCTTCTTGCCGGCCGGCGCGTGCTCGACGCTCATCAGCACCGCGCCGCCCCACTCGCCGCCGACGGCGAGGCCCTGCAGGGCACGCAGCAGGATGAGGAGGATCGGCGCCATGATGCCGATCGCGGCGTAGGTGGGCAGGCACCCGACGAGCACGGTCGACACGCCCATCAGCAGCAGGGTGATCACCAGCGACACGCGGCGGCCGAGCTTGTCGCCGATGTGGCCGAAGATGATGCCGCCGAGCGGGCGCACCAGGAAGGCGACGGCGAACGTCGCGAACGCCGCGGCGGTCTCGGCGAGGGGGTCGCCGCTCGGGAAGAACAGGGGTCCGAACACGAGCGCGGCCGCCGTCGCATAGACGTAGAAGTCGTACCACTCGATGGTGGTCCCCACGAACGCGGCGATGCCTGCACGTCTCGCCCTGGTGGTGGTGGAAGTCATGTCCGCTCCTTTGCGGGAAATGTCGGGATGCGAAGGATGCTAGGGGCCGCGGGTGCCTGCAGCAAGGGCAGAACTCCAGTCCCGCGCCGAGTCCACACGAGTTCTGTTCACACACCACGCGAGTACTCACGTCGCGTCATGCCGGAACCGATCTAGACTGTGATTCTGCGCACGGCGACGTGCGTTCCCCGGAAAAACGGCGGATCGAGGAATCGTGGTGGATTTCGACGCGGAGCTCATCCGCGAGCTGCAGGTGGACGGCCGTGCGAGCATCCATGCGCTCGCGGTCCGGCTCGGTCAGTCGCGGGCCGCTGTCTCGGCGCGGCTGCACACGATGATCGCCGACGGCACGGTGCGCGTGGTGGCGGCCGTCGATCCAGTCTTCCTCGGCCAGCATGTCCTCGCGCATGTCTCCATCCGCACGCGCGGCGGCGTCGAACCGGTGGCGCAGCACCTGCGCGGCCTCGCCGAGACGGTTCTCGTGTCGGCGATCGGCGGTGCGCATGACCTAGTCACCGAAGTGCGACTGGGCTCGATGCCGGCCCTCCACGAACTGCTCGGCCGGATCCGCGCGCTGCCCGGCGTCGCCGACATCAACACCCTCATCTACACCGACGTGGTGAAGGGCTTCTTCGTGTCGGAGTACCACGGCGACATCACGATCGACGCGATCGACACCGCGCTCATCGAGCAGCTGCAGCGCGACGGGCGCGCCAGCTACCGGTCGCTCGGCGAGACGGTGCGCCTGTCGCCCTCGGCGGTCACGACGCGGGTGCAGCGGCTCATCGACGCCGGCGTCATCAAGATCAGCGCCGTCGAGGCGCGCGGACTCGCCCACCGCCAGCTCTCGATGGGCGTGGGGCTCAACCTCGCGGGGTCGGACGACCAGGTCGCCGAGGCGCTCCGGACGTGGCGCGGGGTCGACTTCGCCGCCCGCACGCTCGGTCGGTTCGACGTCGTCACGACGCTCGTCGAGCCGTCGGCGGGCGCCCTGTACGCGAGCCTGGAGCGGCTGCGCGCGATCCCCGGCGTCTCGCGGGCCGAGGCGTGGTTCCACCTCGCCGTGCTCAAGGAGGACTATGCCCGGACCCTGCGACCCGCCGGCGGCGGCATCCCGCAGCCGCTGGGCGCCGCCGGCGGCTGAGCCGGGGGCTTACTCAGGGTCGTTGCCCGAGTCCCGCCCCAGCCGGAACGGCGTCGTCACCCCGACGTAGGCCAGGTGCGTCATGAGGCCCTCGGCCGCGTGCGGCAGGTTGTGACAGTGGTCCATCCAGACGCCCGGGTTGTCGGCCACGAAGGCGACCTCGTACGTCTCGCCGTGCTCGACGTTCAGCGCGTCCACCCACCACGGGCTGCCCGACGACGGCACGCCGTCACGCGACAGCACGAGCAGGTGATGCCCGTGCAGGTGCATCGGATGCACCTCGCCGCTGTTGTTCGTGATGGTCATGACGACGACGTCGCCCTCCTGCACCATGTACATCGGGACGGCGGGGAGGATGCCGCCGTTGATGGTCCACCAGTACCCCGGGGCGCCGTCGAGAAAGCCCGGCAGCCGGCCGATGTCGTAGCGGAACCGGCGATCGGGCCGCGCGGGGTCGAACCCGACGTCCGCCGGCTCGCCGTAGCTCAGCTGGTCGACCTCCTCGCGGGGTGCCGGAGAGGTGGATGCCTCGGCCCGGTCGGGTCCGATCACGAGCGATGCACCCGGCACCTGGATGCGCACGGCGCCGGTGTCGGGCACCGTCACCTCGAGGTCGGCACGGCCGCCCGCCGTCAGCGGCACCGTCCTGGCCTCGACGGACGTCGGCGCGTGGAGGTCGGTCCCGTCCACCGCGAGCACGCGGAACGGCGAGCCGGTGACCCACGCCGAGGTCGGCGTGCTGTCGGTGTTGAGCAGGCGCACGCGCACGGTGTCGCCCGGCGACGCCGTCTGACGCGTGTCGCCGACGACGCCGTTGACCGCCCGCTGTCCGCCCGGGTACGTGTGCACGGCGACGACAGCATCGGCGCCGGCACCGCGTGCGGCGCCGAGTGCGGCATCCCCGGCCGCGGGCTCGAGGATCAGTGCGCCGTACAGCCCGCCGACCACCTGCGGATGCGACGCCTGATGCGAGTGGTACCAGAACGTGCCCACCTGCTCGGCGACGAAGCGGTAGGTGAAGCTCTCACCGGGCGGCACGGCATCCTGCGTGACACCGGCGACGCCGTCCATCGCGTTCGGCACGTCGACGCCGTGCCAGTGGGCGGTGACGCCCGCGGGAACGTCCTCGTTGCGCAGCACCACCTCGATGAGCTCCCCCTGCTTCGCGCGGATCGTCGGACCGGGCGTCTGCCCGTTGAGCGTGAAGCCGTCGAACGCGTCGCCACCCTCCGGCGTGACGCGCGCAGACCGGGCGACGAGCTCGACGTGGACGTCGGCCGGACGGTCGGGGTCCACGGCCAGCTCGACGACGCTCGTGGCCGCGCCGGCTCCGACACCCGCACCGCCGCCGGCCGCAGCCGCCGCCGCCGCATCGTGGCCGTCGTGACCGGCCGCGTCGTGGGTCTGTGCGCCGGGGCCGCCACCGAAGTCGGGCGATCCCATGTCCATGACGGAGTACGTCCCGGGCAGCACGCTTGCCCACCACCCCCACCCCACCAGGGCCAGCGCGATCACGGCCACCACGACGGCGAGCCGGCGGGCGAACCACGCCCACCGGCTCGCCGCGGGCGCGGTCCTAGGCGGCAGCACCGGTCGGCACCGACGCCACCGGCGTGGCGGCGGCGGCCGCTGCCTCGACACGACGCTTCGACACGTTCAGGCCGGCCAGCAGCGCGGTCGTGAACAGCAGCAGTGCGTTGATGCCGTGCAGGAAGCCGAGCAGCGGGATGCTGTGCCCGAACAGCCCCAGCGTCACCTGCAGGGCCACGAGCGCGAGCACGCCGCCCGCGAACGCGACGGCCCGAGGCGCCTTCACGAAGAACGAGAAGACGAGCAGCAGGATCGCCAGGGCCGGGATCACGAACATGCCGTTCATGCCGTGGATCATGAAGCCCATGACCTCGGGGAACGGCGGCGGGCCGTCTTCGGCTGCGGCGTCGACGACGCCGCCTTCGGCGATGTACAGGCCGAGACCCGCCGACGCCCACGCGTGCGACGCAGCCTGCAGCGCGACGAGCGCACAGATGGCGAACGAGATGATGCGGTATGCGATGCGCATGTGTTGCTCCTTGGTGTGTGTTCGGCCGCAAAGACCGACGACACTCCAGAGCACGAGCAGCCGGCACTGATACATGCCGCCCGGGGTGGTCAGCGCCTGCGCCAGTACGGCGGCGGCCCTTCGCTCGGGCGCAACGGCTCATACGTGCGCCACACCGATGTGAACCGGTAGCCGGTGTAGACGACCGCCGTCACCACGATCGACAGGCCGACCACCACCCCGACGGTGACCGCGCCTCCGACAGCGACCCCCAGGGCCGCGCACAGTCCGCCCGCGAACATGCCGCCCACGGACGCGTTGACGAGGATGCTGAGCATCGATGACGAGCCGAGCACCTGCTCGACCGAACCACGGTGGCGCAGGAAGGAGTAGGTGACCCGCATTCCGAGCTGGTCGTCGCTGGCCGACGCGAGGAAGTACGAGGCAGCCGTCGGATCGAGATCGGCGTAGGCGCCACGTATGCGGTTCATCGCCGTCACATACATGAAGTCCTCCTCCGAGACGGTGAGGACGCGGACGAGCGTGAGCAGACCCACGATCGTCAGAAACCCCAGGATCGCAAGAGCTGCGACCGGGAACCACGAGCCGAACCCGGTCGCCTGACCGAGCAACCCGATCGTCACGAGCCCCGCCGAGACGAGGGTGAGGTGCAGCGCGATGCGGGTGAGCACCTCGCTCTGCGCGGTGCTGCGCGCCGCGAGCAGCCCCCAGTGCTCGGTCGAGAGGATCTGCAGCCTTCGGGCCAGCGCCGCGTCGGCTGCGCCGTCGCCGGCTTCTGTCGCCATGGTCCATCGTCCCACCCGTCGGGAGCCCCGGAAAGGTGCGCACGAACATGCGTCCGCGTGTACGTTCCGAGAGTGGACACCCCTTCGGCCCCGGAATCCCGATCGCAGAGGATGCTGCGCCCGTGGCACTTCATCGTCGCGTTCGGCATCGTGAGCCTGCTCGCCGACATGGTCTACGAGGGCGCCCGCAGCATCATCGGCCCCTACCTCGCGACGCTCGGCGCCTCGGCCCTGGTCGTCGGACTCGTCGCCGGCGCCGGGGAGTTCCTCGGCTACGGGTTGCGTGTCGTCACCGGCTACGCGGTCGTGCGCACGCAGCACTACTGGACGTGGACGATCGTGGGCTACGCCCTCACCGTGCTGAGCGTCCCGCTCATCGGCGTGACCGGAGCGCTCGCCCCGGCCCTCCTGTTGTACGCGACCGAGCGGCTCGGAAAGGCGGTGCGCTCGCCCGCGAAAGACACGCTGCTGTCGTACGCGTCGGCCACCACCGGCCGCGGCAGCGCCTTCGGCGTGCACCAGGCCCTGGATCAGACCGGGGCGGTGCTCGGCCCGCTGCTGCTGGCCGCGGTGCTGGGCTGGCGCGAGGGCGACTACGCGCTCGCGTTCGGCGTGCTCATCGTGCCGGGCATCCTCGTTCTCGTGCTGCTGTTCTGGCTGCGTCACCGCGTGCCCGACCCGCTCTCGTACGAGGAGCCCGACGGCATCGAGCCCGTCGAACCGGTGGAGACGGTGGATGCCGGGCGCCCGACATCCACTCCCGTCACGGCCGCACGCCGCCTGCCGGCGCGGTTCTGGGTGTACGCGGCGGCGATCGCGGTGCTGTCGTGCGGCGTCGCGTCGTTCCCGCTGCTGGCCTACCACGCCCAGACGACGGGCCTGTTGACCGACGCACAGGTGCCGATCCTGTTCGCCGTGGCGATGCTCGTCGACGGCGCCTCCGGGCTCATCATGGGGCGCGTCTACGACCGCCTCGGCCCGTGGACCCTGCTGGCGGTGCCGGTCGCGGCCGCGGCATCCGTCATCGCGTTCACCGACGACGTCGTGCTGGTGTGGGTCGGCGTCGCGATCTGGGGCGTCGTCAACGGCGTGCTCGACTCGACGGTGAAGGCCGTCGTCGCCGAGCTCGTCCCACCCGGCTCGCGACCGCCCGCGTTCGGGTGGCTCGCCTTCGTGCGCGGCGCCGGCCTGCTGATCGCGGGCGGCATCCTGGGTTTCGCCTACGACGTCAGCATGGCGGCCGTCATCACGACCGTGCTTGTGGCCAACGCGATCGGCCTGGTCGTGCTCGTCATCGCGCTGCGGCGGCTCAGGAAGGACTGACCGACCGTCGCAGCGTGTCGACACCGTGGTCGATGGAGTCGGCGAAGTCCGCGAGCTCGGATCTGGTTACGCCGTTGCTGGTCGCCACCTGCTGCCAGGAGTCGAGCACCTCGGCGATGCGAAGCAGCTCACCGCGGATCTCGCTGTCACTCATCCGGCAGACCGACCCCAGCTCTCTGAGGCCCTCGGCCTCATCGTCGGGTTGGTCGGCTCCGGCAACGGTGGTCTGCCGCACGTCCGGGTCCGGGTTCGGGTTGATGTCGAAAGCGGGACTCAGCACCCAGCCGGCCCGTTCTCGAATGAAGCCATGGTTGCGAAGGTGGTCGTCGGTGTTGTTGATGCCGATGCTGACGGCGACCCGACGGAACAGCTCTCTCGCGTCGCTCTTGGCGCGTGCGCTGACTTCCTCCAAGCGTTCTGCGATGTCGACGTAGTCACCGCCCTCGCCGTCCCGCCGCTCAAGAATCGACATCGCGCTCATATAGCCGATACGACTGATGCCTCGCCGATCGAAGCGGTCGAGCAGCAGCACGTGGCGGCCGCCGATCTCGACGAGACGGTGCGGAGGGGTGCTGACTCCTGCTTTGGCGGCGAGGTCGAGCGCTGTCGCCTCCCACGCCATGACATCCCACTTGTCCTCGTGGTGGGGGAACTTCGCGATGAGCTGCCGGCCTTCGTCCACAACGGAGGCCTTGGGCCGCGCACCGCCCAACGATCCGGTTCCCGCCGCCAGCAGCAGCTTCACAGCGCTCAGTTGAGCATCACCGCTCTCGCGCGACGCTGCTTCGGCTGCGCGCATGAGCTCGGGAAGTCGCACGAGCTTCGGTACGGCGCTCTCCGGATCGAGGAAGGGCGCTTCGGCCCCCAGCCGGAATCGGATGGCCCCCTGACGAGTGACATCGCTGACGCCGATCAAGAAGTCGACATCGTCCAGCGTGCGCGAGCGGCGCGGCTCGGCGCGGGCGAGTGCCCGTTCCCGCTTCGCGATGAGATTGCGCCCCCAGCGGTCCGGCGCCGCATCCGAGAACGCCCCCGGCAACCCGTCCGTCTGCTGCGTGCCGATGACGAGATCCAGCGCCGGGTCGAGCGCATACGCTTGAGGGTGGGCGAGAAAGCCCGCGTCATACTGGAATGTCGTCGACGACAATCGGCCGCGGTTGCGGTGGAACTGCGCGTGTCCGGCGAAGACGGTTTCGCCACCGAGCTCGACGTGGACTTCGAGGCTGTCGTACGCGGTCATCGCACACGCTTCCGACTGATGAGCCCCGCGCGCGCGCGACCGAGGTCCGTGTCGAACGGGTCGAGTGCGTCGGCCAGCTTGTCGAGCACACCGAGTGCCCGCGCGACCCGGAGCACAACCCCCAAGCCGACAGCGGGATCCCCCGCTTCGAGCCGGCGAAGCGTCGCACGAGTGATGCCTGCACGGTCAGAGACCTGCTCAGCCGTCAGGCCGAGGATCTTGCGCCATGCGGCGAAGTCCTCGCCGATATCGGCCGCGGCACGAACCACCTTCGCGGGCAGAGCCTGAGCCATGATCGCCTCCATTAATGAGCAGTACAGCGATCATAATGGATGTTAGTGGCAGCTGTAGGGATCTTTTCCTAGGCTCCGGCCGTATGTTGTGACTCGTCAAAACGCTGCGACAGGTGCGACCGGCGCCAACTCAGCGCGATAGCCCGCACAACTCGCTGAGAGCCTTGGCCGCATCGCCCTGGGGAATGCGTTCCTGCTCGATCCGCCGGAACCGAACACCACCCGCCGTGGCCACGTGTGCTCAACAGCCAGAGACCAGGAGTCGGTGGCTTCGGCCGGCGAGACAAGACGCGCGCTCATCAGTTCAGCTCGCTCAGGCCCACCTTCGGCTTCGCCCACGAACGCCCCATCGTGTCTTTGAGGATGTCGTACTCGACGTCGACGTGCGGCTCGATGGCGCTGTACTTGTCGTTGGGCGCGCCGATCACGAGCTGGAAGCCGAGGCCCCGCCACGCGCCGATCGCACGCTTGGTGAAGTGGGCGTCGGCCTTGATGAGCGCCTCGTCCATGAACACCGGAGCGTAGCGCGGGCGCTCGGCGCCGGCATCCCCCAGCTGGTAGCGCAGCGCCGCGCCCACGATGAAGGCGATGAGCTCCTGCGACTCGCCGCCCGACTTCTCGCCGATGTGGTCGTACAGCGCGATGTGCTGCTTCGTCTCGGCGTCGACGCGCTCGGCGCTCACCCGCACGTGGTTGCGCACGTCGACGAGGTCGCCGAAGTCGGGCGCCGTCCGGCGCATACGGCCGATCAGGCGCGTCATGCGGCGGTACACCTGCTCGCGGTCCTCGTCCGAGGCGGCGGCGTCGATGAGCCCGCGCACCTCGCGCAGCTCGCGGCGGAACCGCTTGCGCGGCTCGGACTGGTTCTCGCGCGTCGTGATCTGCAGACGGTGACCGTCGTCGTAGAACGGCAGGTCCTGCATGATCTCGTTGATCGGCTCGATGCGATCGCGGATCTCGCGCAGCGACCGGCTCAGCGTCGCGTCGAGATTGGTGAGGTCGTTGCCCGACAGCTTCAGCAGGCTGTCGCGCCAGTCCGCCTCCAGCTCGTGCAGGCCGCTGGTCTCCAGGGCCTCCAGGATGCCCTCGAAGTCGTCGAGCGAGGCGTCGGGATCCGGGAGGAGGTTCGGGTTCGGCCAGCGCTCCAGGAAGCCCGTCATGATGCGACGGACGCCCTCCCGCTGCTCGTCGTGCGCGGTGACCGCCGACGACCGCTCTTCGTCGAGGCGCTGCGCGGCGGTGGCCAGCGCCGCGTCGAACCGGGTGAGCACCACGGACGGACTCGCCGCGGCCGCCGCTTCGCGCAGCGTGAACCGCGCATCGAGGAATGCCCGCTGAGCGTCGCCGACGGCGCGGTCGTCGTCATCGGCCGCGTCGATGACCGACTGCGTCGCATCCACGTCGTCGGTGACATCGCCCCAGCGCGCCTCGATCCGCTCGCGCTCGGCCTCCGTGCGCCCGATCTCCTCGCGCAGCGCCGCCGCCTTGCCCTTGGCCGCGGCGATCTGCCCCTGCAGACGCGCGATCTCGGGATTGGATGCCGTCACGTCATCCTGCACGGCGGTCCAGCGGTCCCGCTCCGCCGTGACGGCGTCGACGTCGATCTGCTCCCATGTCAGGTCGACGATCTTCGCGTACCCGGCGAGCCGCGCGTCGACGGCATCCAGTGCCCCTTCCGCGGTCTTCGCGACCGCGGTCGCCCGCTCCACGCGTGTGCGGGCGGCGTCGAGCCGGCCGGCCAGCACGTGCAGCCGGCGCTCGTTCGAGAAGCCCAGCACGTTGTCGCGGCCGTGGCCGCCGTGCGCGCCGCGGTTGCCGTCCGACATCTGTCCGGTGATCGTGAGCGCCCTACGGTGCTTCGCCAGGTCGCGCGGCGCGTCGACGCATACGAAGCCGAAGCGGTCGTCGAGGCGCTCCTGCAGCCAGCCGGTGAACGGCGACGCCTGGTAGTCGAGGCGACCGGGCAGGGTGTCGGTGTCGCGCCCGCCGTTCGCGTCGAGCCCCCTGTTCGTGAAACCGGCAGTGTGCACGCCCTCGTACCGCAGGCGCACCGGCGTGCGCACGGCGTCGATCGCGGCGCGGAACGCGGGCAGGTGCGCGACATCGATGAGCAGCGTCGTCGCGAACCCGCCGAGCGCGAGGTTGAACGCCTCGCGCCACGGCTCGAACTCGGTGCGCACCTCGACGAGCTCGCCGACGAACGGCAGTTCCTCGGGGTCGAGTCCGGCCGCCTCAGCGAGCACCTCGCGCGACTCGTGCAGCGCGCGCGGGATGTTGTCGCGGCGACCGGCGGCGCGGCGGATCTCGGCCTCGAGCTCAGTGACCTCGCCCTCGGCGGCCTTGAGCTGCAGCGCGGCATCGGAGAACGCGTTGCGGGCGGTGCGCTTGAGGTCGGCATCCGCGATCCCCGCCCGGGCCTGGACGACGAGGGCATCGAACTCGGCACGGGTCGACACGGTCGCCTCGAGCGCGCGCAGGTCCTCCTCGAAGCGGATCCGGTTCACCTGCACGGTCGACAGGCGCCGTTCCACCTCCCGCAACTCACGCTGGGCGGTCTCGAGTCGGTCGCCGCCGGACTGCCGCAGCACGTCGGCCAGTCCGTCGCGCTCGGTCTCGGCCGCGTCGGCCAGCGCGCGCTTCTCGCGCAGCGCGACATCGGCCGCGTGCTTGCTGTCGCGCAGCTCGCCCTCGACGGCACGCAGCAGCTCCAGCCGCCGGTTCGCACGCCACAGGGTGGCCAGCGAGGCCTCGTCCGAGAAGTCGCCGATCTCGTCGATCAGCCGCACCCGCTCGGCGGCGGCGGCGATCTTCGTGCGCAGATCGCGCAGCGGCTCCAGCGTGCCGACCTGCTGGCGCGCCGTGAGCATGCGCGTCCGGGTGCCCTCGAGCTCATCGAAGTGCGCCACGACGGCGTCGGCGGTCGCCATGGTCTCGGGCTCTTCGAGCACGAGGCGCTTGTACAGGTCGTCCACGGTCGTGATCTGCTGCCCCGCCTGGATGCGGGCCAGCAGGCTCATCGCCTTCGAGCCGGCGCCGGCCGCGCCGATGCCGAGCACCGCGTGCAGTCGCGCCGAGAACTCGCGGTCGGTGCTGTACGGGTCCAGTCCGACGGCCCGCAGCGACGTGTCGGTGAAGCGCTGCGCCACGGCGCGCTCCAGCGTGCTGAGGTCGAACCCGTCGTCCGCCGTCGCACGCACGCGCACGGTGTCTTCGAGCACACGCGCGCCGGCAGGGATGTACCACGCGCGCACGGCCGTGAACCGCGACCCGTCGTGGTCGATCCAGGTCATCGCGACCGCGGTCCACGTGTCGACGCCGTCGCCGCGCAGCACCCGCATCTTCGTGCCGTCCTCGGTGCGGGACTCGTCGAGCTTGCCGCGGCCGTACGACAGGATGTTGCGCTGCTCGTCCCCGCGCGGACGCCCCGTCACGCCGCCGTTGGAGGCGCCGTTGAACGGCGTGGTGTGCGGCATCATGAGCGCGATGTACGCGTCCATGAGCGTGGACTTGCCCGACCCTGAGCCGCCGCACAGCAGCGTCGCCGTCGGCGAGAACCGCACGCGGTGGGCGCCGTCGTACCCGCCCCAGTTGACGAGCTGCAGGTCCTCGGCCAGCCACTGCTGACCGCGCGATGCCGCCGGGATCAGCCCGAACAGCGTGTCGATCATGGTCACAGCGCAACGTCCTCCCGTGCGGGCTCCTCGAGCGCTGGCTCGACATCGGCCTCGATCTCGGTTTCAGTCTCGGTATCGGTCTCGTCGAATTCGGGAAGAGTCTCCTGCCGCCGCAGCCAGTCACGCAGCTCGCGGAGCTTCTCGGCGCTCAGCACGATCTCGACGAGCGGGCTGATCCGGAACCGGCCCGCGGACTCCTCGTCGACGATCCCGTCGCGGTCGAGGCGCTCCATCGCCTTGCGGATCGCCCGCTGCCGACGGGCGGTGTCACCGTCGGACTCGGCGAAGTAGCTGAGCACGGTCTGCTCGACGTCCTCGATGTCGACGCGGGCGGACGGCTCACCGGCGGCGGTCTCGCGCTGGTACACCGTGCGGAGGTGGACCAGCACGAGCGTCTCGGCGCGCGAGTAGGCCGAGTCGCGCAGCAGGATCGGCACCTCGAGCTCGTCCGAGCGCACCTGCTGCTTGTACGCGATGCCGCGGTCGTGGTCGACGACCAGACGCACGAACAGGTCGTTCAGGCGCGACTCGATCAGCTGCTGGTTGTCCAGCAGCAGCCGCCACGTGTCGCGGTGCCGATCGGCCTGCACGAAGCGCCGCTGCAGGATGTGCACCAGCACGCGCCGCACGTCGGCCTCGAGCACGCCGCGGTCGCCCGGGAACAGCTCGTCCGGATCCTCCTCCATCGACACCGGATCGATGAACGGTGGGATGCCGGCGGCCGGGCCCGCGGCATCCACATCGAGGTCCTCGGCAAGATCAGTCATCGTCACTCTCTCTGGATGTGCGTGCGGTCACGGCGCCGAAGGCGAAGCGGCGAGTGGTGCCGTCTGGGCGGAGGGCTTCGACGACCGACACGGTGTCGCCCTCGCTCATGCCGTTGCGGTGCGCGATCTCCAGCAGCCCCAGGAGGTCCACCGGCCGGCGGGTGGCGTCCTCGGCCCCTTCGAACGCCGCGCCGAGGTCGAACTCGGCGCCCAGGCCTGCGACGTACGCCTCGAGCTCGACGTACCTCGGCCCGCCCCATGCCCGCGTGTCAGCATCCAGGAACTCCGCGTCGTCGACGGTGCCGGCCAGCGCCGCGGGCATGCCGGGTGGCCGGATGTCGCTCACGGACTGGCGAAGGTGCCCGACGCCGGCCATCGGCAGGCTGCGCACCGGCTCGACCATCGCATCGGACGACGAGCTGCTGGTCCAGGCCTGCAGGCCCGACATGACATCGCGCAGCAGGTCGTCCACCTGGCGGTCGCGCACCGGATCGTGTGTGCGCACCTGCCCGGTGATGACGTGCGAGGCGCGCCGCTGGGCCGTCAGCACCTCCAGCACCCCCAGCTCGACACGCCGGCCGATCGCGTCGAGCTCCGCGCGCTGGTCGGCATCCATGAGGCGCGCGAACGGCTGCGCGAGCACGGTGTGCAACTGGTCGGTGAGGTCGTCGATGCGCCCCGGGTCGCCCAGGAGGCGCAGCGCACCGGCGAAGGCGCGCCCTTCCGGCGTCGACTGCATCACGTGCTGGCCCCGCTCGAGGTACTCGCGCAGCACGTCGCCCGTCGGGCGGACGTCACGGCGCAGGTCGGCGACCACGTCGCGCTGCATCGCCTTGATGGACTCCGCGACGCGCGCGAAGTCGGCGGGCAGCTCGCGGGCGAGGTGCAGCACGTTCTCGGCCTCTTCGAGCAGCTGCTCGTCGTCGACGGGGTCGGCGCTGTCGTTCTGCAGCCGCAGGATCTCGGCGTCGAGCGCGTCTCGCTCGGCGGTGAGCCGTTCGATGCGCCGCACCGGATCGGTCTCGGCATCCGCAGCGAGCCGTTCGACCGCCTCGAGCAGCGTGCGCACGCGCGAGTTCGAGACGCGGGTGCGGCCGCCACCGGTGCGGCCGGTGATCTCCAGCGCGCTGACGGCATGCGCGGTGAGGCGGTACACCTCGACCTCGCCGTCGATCTGCGGCACCAGCCACCCCACGCGCACCCAATGCCGGCAGATCTCGCGCGCGGTGCCCGAGGGCAGCGCACGGTCGTCCTCGTCGTAGCCGGCCGCACGCAGCTCGTCGAGGATCTCGGCGATCTCGGCGTGCGCGTCGGCGACAGCCACCGCGGGACGGTCGACCGTGAACACGACCGACAGTGCGGCCACCACGAACGGCGCGTAGCGCCGGTGCAGGAGGTCGAGGGTGGGGATCCGGAACGCCGCCAGAGAGCGCAGATACGCCGCCTCGGCACGCGTGTTCGTCATCCCCTCCAGCGTATCGGGCGGCCCGGGGTGCTCAGTCCCCGGACCGGGGAGCGACACGCCACGGGCGGGCCGTCACGCCGATCGCGTTCCACACGTTGATGGCGATGATGAGCGAGATCAGGGCCGCCGCCCCCTCTTCGCCGAACGCCGTCACGACGTCTGTCACGGCCGCTTCGGGCACGTGCGTCTCCGAGAGCCGCGTGACGTCCTCGGTGAGTGCGAACACCGCGCGCTCGGCCGCCGTGAACAGCCCTGACTGGCGCCACACCGCGAGGGCGTCCACGCGCTGCGGGGCGACGCCGTGCGCACGCGCCGCGCGCGCGTGCATGTCGACGCAGTACGCGCACCCGTTCAACTGCGAGGCGCGCAGGCGCACGAGTTCGCGCAGTCCCGCGTCGATGCCGACGAGGTCGAGCTGGGCCGTCGCGGCATCGTCGAGCTCGCCCACGGCACGCGAGAACACGGGGGCGAGGGCCTCGAAGTCGAGGCGGGAAGTGACGGGGACGAGGGTGCTGATCGCAGTGGTCATGCATCCACGCTAGGTCGCAGCGACCCAACAGGCATGGTCAATCGGATGCCGCCGACCTGGGCCAATCCTGCATCACGGCTGTTCGGCCACGACCTCTGCCACCGCCTCGACCAGAAGCTCCAGCGCCCTCGCCACGCGCGTCGGCGACGGTGCGCCGTAGCCGACCACGATGCCTTCCGGCACGGCCTGCCCCGCCGTGCCGAGGCGGAACTCCGCGAGCCCTTGGACTGCCACGCCACGCCGGCGTGCGGCATCCACGACCTCCGCCTCGGCGAGGCCGGCGGGCAGCCGCACGAGGCACTGCAGGCCCGCGGCCAGTCCCTGCAGCGACGCCTCGGGCACCCGCTGTGCCAGCAGCCGCTCGAGCAGCTCGCGTCGCGAGCGGAACGCGGCGCGACGACGCCGCACCGCACGGTCGTACGCGAACGAGTCGATCAACCGCGTGAGGACGTGCTGGTGGATGCCGGCGGCCGATGCTCCGCCGAGCTCGCGCTGCACGAGCACGTCGGCGCGCAGCCTGGGCGGTACGACCGCCCAGGCGAGGCCCACGGCGGGTGCGAGCGCCTTGCTCGCGGTGCCGAGGTACACGACCCGATCGGGCGCCAGCGCCTGCAGCGCGCCGATACTGCGGCGGTCGTAGCGGAACTCGCCGTCATAGTCGTCCTCCAGCACGAGCGCATCCGCGCGGCGCGCCCAGTCGACCACGTCACGGCGGCGGGCGGCCGAGAGCGGCACTCCGGTCGGGAACTGATGGGCCGGCGTCAGCACGACGGCCGCGGCATCCAGGTCCTCGAGTCCGTCGACGACGGCGCCGTCCCCGTCGACCGGGAGCGGCACGGCCTCCAGTCCTGCGGCCGCGATGATCCGGCGATGCCGCTCGTGCCCGTACTCCTCGACCGCGATGCGCCGGGCGCCGCGATCGCGCAGCACGCGGCACACGAGCGACAGCAGGTCGCCGAAGCCGGTGCCCACCACGACGTCGTCCGCGCCGACGGTGACGCCACGGGTGCGGGCCAGGTACCCGGCGAGACTCTGCCGGAGGGCGGGCACCCCCGCAGCCGGCGGATACGAGAACGCGGTTCCGGGCAGCTCGGCGAGGGCCTGCCGCGCGTGCGCGCTCCAGGCCGCGTACTCGAAGTCGCTTGCATCGACGAGCCCGCCGCGCAGGTCGAACGGCGGCGACCCGACGGGTGAGGCTGTGGGCGCAGCCGCCACGCCCGGCGCCGCTGCGACCCATGTGCCGGCACCGACCCTCGCCTCCAGCCAACCCTCCGCCGTCAGCCGCGCGTAGACATCGGCGACGGTGTTGCGCGCGATTCCGAGGTCGGCGGCGAGAGCGCGCGCCGCGGGCAGCCGCGAGCCCACAGGCAGGGCGCCGGTGGACACGAGCGCGCGGATGGCGTCTTCGAGCGAGCGGGCAGGACGTGTGCCCGACAGCGGCAGATGCAGGTCGAGCCCCGCGATGCGTCCCTCGCTCATGCCGCTATCCCACCATGGGCCACCGTTGGTTGCATCACGAAAGTAGGGGATCTAGATTGAGGGCATGCTCGGCAGGACGTACGAAACCCAGGTCTGCTCGATCTCGCGCACCCTCGAGGTGTTCGGCGAGCGCTGGACGTTCCTGATCCTGCGCAACGCTCTGTTCGCCGAGTCGACGCGGTTCTCGGAGTTCCAGAAGAGCCTCGGCATCGCCACCAACGTGCTGGCCTCGCGCCTGGACCACCTCGTCGAGGAGGGCGTCATGGAGCGCGTCACGACCGCGTCGGGCGAAGGCGAGTACCGTCTCACCGCACGCGGCCAGGACCTCGCGCCCGCGCTCATCGCGCTCACCGAATGGGGCGATCGATGGGCGGCCCCGAACGGTGCGCCCATCCTGTACCGGCACGGCGCGGACGAGCACCCCGTCCGCATGCAGCTCGTGTGCGACGTCTGCGGGCCGCTCGACGACGCGACCGAGGTCGAAGCGCTGCCCGGACCAGGGATGCCGGAGCCCCTTGCCGCCCGCGTGCTCGAACGCCATCGCCTGCGCCACGCCGGCTGAGAGTACCTCTGGGGTTCTGCCATTCCGGAGCACGCGCCACAGGATCGAGACCTCAGCCGCGCCGGTCAGGTCGCCCTCGTCACCGGGGGTTCGTCCGGTCTCGGCGCAGCGATCGCGCAGACGCTCGCCGCAGCGGGGACGACGGTGGTCGTGACCAGCCGCGACGCCGACCGCGCGCACGACACACTCCTGCCGAATGGGTGAACGCTCTCGCGTCCGAGTTCGGCGGCACCGACGAGAAGCGTGCCGATCGGGACGCTGTTCTCGTCCTAGGAGACACGCCGGGGAACACGACAAAGCCCTGGTGAGTCGATTTCTCTTCTCACCAGGGCTTTTTCTGTCGGGATGACAGGATTTGAACCTGCGACCCCTTGACCCCCAGTCAAGTGCGCTACCAAGCTGCGCCACATCCCGTTGTTCAGTTGTCGTGCCTGCGCATGCGCGCGGACAACTCGACCATCCTACCCGGTCCGCGGGGGCCTCGCGAACAGGGGCGCGCCCGGGCGTGGCATCCAGGTGCTTGTCGATGTCGGCGGGCCGCAATAGCGTCACGGCATGGCCCGTATCACGATCGAACCTGCCACCCCAGACCGTTTCGACGACGCGCAGCACGCGCTGAGCGGCGGCGGCGACGGCCACGGCTGCCAATGCCAGTGGTGGACCATCACGAACTCCGAGTTCAACAACACCACGCTCGACGAGCGGCGCGAGCTGCTGCGAGACGAGGTGACGGCCGGACCCCCGCCCGCGCTCATCGCGTACGTCGACGGCGAGGCCGCGGGGTGGGTGCGCGTCGGACCCCGCACGCGCCAGGTGCGGCTCGCGCGCACGCGCAACTTCGCCGCGTCCGAGGAGGACTGGGACGACGGCGACGTCTGGGCGGTCACGTGTTTCGTCGTGCGCAAGGAGCACCGCAAGCAGGGCCTCAACGCGCAGCTGCTCGACGCGGCTCTGGACTACGCCCGCGCGGGCGGTGCGCGCGTCGTCGAGGCGTACCCGATGGACCCGCACGCGGGCAAGAAGATCCCGGTCAACGACCTGTACCACGGCGTGCTGTCGACGTTCGAGGCGGCCGGGTTCCGCGAGGTGGCCCGCCCGCGCCCCGACCTCGCGATCGTCTCACTCGACCTCAACGACTGACGTCGGGCGCGACCTTGCGCACCCCGTCGACCTCCAGCACCACGACGACGCCCACCAGCAGCGCCGCCGCCACGACGTACTCGCCTGCCGGCAGCAGACCGCTCAGCGCGATCAGCACGGCTCCGGCGAGCACGGCGACGGACGCCCAGCGCGACAGCGACGCACGCAGCAGCACGAGCCACGCACCCGCCACCACGATGGCGATCGGCAGCGTCAACGCCAAGCCCGCGATCGCGGGTGACACCGAGCTGTGCCCGGTGATCTCGTCGATCTCCACCTCGACGCCCGCAGACACGGCGCCGACCGCCGCGAAGATGCCGTAATGCAGGTAGCCGAAGCGGAACCCCGACCGCAGTCCGTCCAGGCGGTCCTGCTGCTCGCGGGCGAAGTACACCCACCAGATCCCGGCCGTCACGACGATGCCCGAGATGGCGAGGGTCAACAGCTCGGGCACGTGCTCACCCTCGCTCAGCGCGTCGAAGATGGCGTTCGCCGACGCGAGCAGGCTCTCACCCAGCAGCAGCAGCGTGAACAGGCCATACCGCTCGGCGATGTGGTGCGGGTGCCAGCGCGTGCGGCCCGCTGCCTCGCCCCACACCGGCACGAGCACCTCCAGCACGACGAGCACGAAGAAACTCCAGAACTGCGCCGTCTCATCGAGCAGGTAGATGCGCGCCACCCACAGCACCTGCACCGCCGACACGCCGACGGCCATGCGCAGCGCGGTGCGACGGTAGGCAGGATCGGATGCCGCGGCCCGCAGCCACTGGGCGACCATGGCCAGTCGCATGATGACGTAGCCCCACGTGACGACCGCGTAGTCGAATGAGACCATCGCGTCGTGTACGCCCGCGGCCAGGACGAGCACACCGCCCATCTGCACGATGGTGAGCACGCGGTACAGCCAGTCGTCGGTGTCGAACGCCGACGCGAACCACGTGAAGTTCATCCACGCCCACCAGATCGCGAAGAACACCATCAGGTACGACAGCACGGCCTGCCCGACGTGGTCGTCGCTGATCAGGTGGTGCAGGTTCTGGGATGCCTGCGACACCGCGACGACGAAGACGAGGTCGAACAGCAGCTCGAGCGGAGTCGAGACGCGGTGCGGCGTGCCGGTGTCGCGGGCCGACATCCGGATGAGGCCCATGCGGGCGAGCACATCGGTCATGCGACGATTATGGTGGCCCTGCACATCGAGGAGGATCATGCGGTCGAGCTGGATCGGGTTCGCCCCCTATGTCGTGGTGTCGGTCGTCCACGTCGCGTCGCTCGCGGCCGACGCCGACGCGATCGCCGGCCCCACGAAGCTGGCGCTCATGCCGCTGCTCGCCCTCGCCGTCGCGTGGGGCGCCCGCGGCTCGGCCTGGACGAGCCCGCTCACGCTCCTCCTCGTCGCGATCGGCCTGTCGTGGCTGGGCGACGGCGCCGGCACGTTCTTCCCGTTCGCGCCCGAGCTGCCGATGATGCTGCTGTTCTTCGGCCTTGCCCACGTCGCTTACATCTGGCTGTTCTGGCGCCGCCTCGCCGTGCGCCGCGTCCCACTGTGGGCAGCCGTGTACGCCGTGTGGTGGATCGTGCTGCTCGTCGTGCTGTGGCCGCATCTGGGCGGCCTCGCGATCGCCGTGGCCGTCTACGGCCTGGTGCTCGGCGGAACGGCGGTGGCGGCATCCCGCTGTCATCCGCTCGTGGTGTGGGGCAGCGTGTTCTTCCTGACCTCGGATTCGGTGCTGGCCTTCCGGCTGTTCCTGCCCGACGCGATGCCCGACTGGACGAGCCCGCTCATCATGTTCACCTACTGCCTGGGTCAGGGGCTCATCGCAGCGGGTGTGCTCGCCGCGGTCCGCTCCCGTCACGCGGCCGCCGCGACGACCCCGGTGACGGCATGACCGACCCCGGCACCCCGGTGCGTCCGGTGCGGGTGGATGCCTGGCTCTGGGCCGTCCGCATCTACAAGACCCGCTCAGCGGCGACGGCGGCCTGCCGGGCCGGGCACGTTCGGGTCGGCGGCGAACGCGCGAAAGCCGCGCAGTCCCTCAAGCCCGGCGACGAGGTGCGCGTGCGCATCGACGGGTTCGACCGCATGCTGGTCGTACGCCAGACGATCTCGAAGCGCGTGGGCGCTCCGCTCGTGGCAGCGGCCATGGAGGACCGCACTCCCCCACGCGACCCCACGCCGGTGATGGCGCAGCGCGATCGCGGCGCCGGCCGGCCGACCAAGCGCGAGCGCCGCGAGATCGACCG
>Ga0160453_100158_pt1 | contig 68251 bp, 78 predicted proteins | sample HID1971K_E6MG_FD_108228 | JGI IMG/M metagenome (GOLD analysis project Ga0160453, IMG submission 108228) | Enriched millipede-associated microbial communities from UW Madison campus, WI, USA - HID1971K_E6 MG | ecosystem: Host-associated > Arthropoda: Insects > Digestive system > Unclassified ...
AGCCTTTCAGCGCCGATGGTACTTGGACCGCAGGGTCCTGGGAGAGTAGGACGTCGCCAAGCACGGATAAGTCCATTGCATATGCAGTGGGCTTTTTTGTATGTTTAAAACGTGTGATCACGAGGAGCCATCTACGAGGATTAGTCGACGGCGAAGAGGCCATTCATCGCTCGTTCCAGTACTCATGTACCTAGTACGTACATTCCGTGCTTCACGTCACTAGCTTCATGTCCTCTTTTTGGTGCTGACCCGTTATACTCGAGAAGTTTACTTCTTTGGATGATCGAGAAGTAGGTTGACCAATGGTTGTTTCTTAAAGAAACTTTTTAATGCTGGTGTACGATTATCGTACACACCGCTACTATCACTACTATTATTTATCGTACATAGCACTATCTTCTGTGCTTTGCTTCACAATTAAAGTCTATATTCACTAGAAGCGAATAAGCCTACTGCATGTGCAGTAGGCTTATTTGGCTTATTTGTTGTCTACTCTAAGTAGTGAGGATGTTTATTTCGAGGATTTGTTATAAAACTTAGGTAACGCGAAGATTTGAATCAAACATGCGAGGGTGGATAACATAGACGGTAAAGCTAATGTGCAGAAGAATGATAGCATTTTAAGTCGACTCGTGGTACTAATGACTGATAATGCAGAAGAATAACTTGTTACTGACTACTGCAAAACAAATGATCATCCTATGTTTTAATATGGAAGTAAAAAGTAAGGTTTTTAATGAAAAGTTTAATCTAGAAGTCGATTCACCGAGTTAAGAATCGTAGTAAAAAGAAAAATAGGCGATTGAATGGATTATTCAAGAAGAAATTATGAGGGAGATTTAACGCAGCGCCCTTCATTGAACGAACGTGCGATGCAATTCTTAGAGGAAATTCATACTAAATATATTGTAAAACATTCTCATATAAAAGTAAATATGGAATATTAATGTAATAATTTGAAGGTTGAAACGACGTGAATCGGCAATCTAGGATCTAACATATGGAAAAGTATTCAATTTTGGGTACGATCACTAAATGCTACTTCACACATCTAAAGTAATTCTATTGTAACCATATTATTATTTTGAAGGGGCACTTTATACAATTGATACATAAAATAATGAATGTGCTTATAATAAGATCTTGAAAAAAATATTAGTTAATACAGGTATATTTGATCTAGTAAAGAATCATCCTAATTAATAAGAGGAAATACACATAACAAGAGGAATATATTAGTTGTTAGAATTGTCAGAAAAATTACGAAAAAAACTTGACCTGCCATATATAATTTGTATAATAAAGTTAAGGTCAAAGAAAGTCAAAGTCAATATAATCAGAAATGAGAGGAGGTTCATGACTTGCGTAATATTTCGGATCTCATCGAGCAGTATTTAAAACAGATACTTGATAATAGCGGTGAAAGTGCTGTAGAGATTCAACGCAATGATCTGGCCGAAAAGTTTTCTTGTGTTCCCTCTCAAATTAATTATGTGATTAGTACACGGTTTACCCTTGAGAAGGGCTACGTTGTAGAAAGTAAACGCGGCGGTGGTGGATATGTTCGGATTCAACGTGTTGAATTACCTACATTAAAAGGTATTCAATTGCATTTTGATCAAACGATTGGTGAACAAATTGATCAATGTAATGCAGAAGGACTTATCTATCAGCTTGAAGAAGCAGGTCATATGACAAAGCGTGAAGCAAATCTAATACGTGTAGCCATTCATCGAGATACACTCGTATTAAAACTCCCATATCGTGATGAATTAAGAGCAAGGTTATTGAAATCGATGTTGGTTGCTTTACTATTGAAATAAGCTGCAAGGAGTTGTGTATGATGACTTGTCAAGAATGTGGGAAGAGACCCTCAACATTACATTTTACTAAGATTATAAATGGTGAAAAGACCGAGTTTCATATATGTGAAGCTTGCGCTAGAGAAAAGGGAGAAAGTATCCCTGGTTCGCCGAATAGCTTCTCTATTCACAGTCTACTATCAGGAATTTTAGACTTTGATGCGATCGGCAATAAAAGTCTAAGTAATATTCAGCCACAAGAATCTGTTCGTTGTGAAACATGTGGAATGAGCTATACCCAATTTAGTAAAATTGGACGTTTTGGCTGCAGTGATTGTTATAATGCCTTTTCTGAGCGATTGAATCCATTAATTAAAAGGATTCACGGCAGTACAACGCATAGTGGGAAAATTCCTAAGCGTTCCGGTGGTAAAATTCAATGTAAGAGACAAATAGAAGAATTGCGCAGTGAACTTCATCGTAATATAGAAATCGAAGAGTTTGAAAAGGCAGCTGAGCTTCGCGATGAAATTCGTGAACTTGAGAAAAAGATGCAACAATGATCAATTGACATTATTCATATAGATAGGAGTGAGTTTGTTGACAGAGCATCTATTTTCTTCTGATGCACTTAGTGATTGGATGAGAGGTCAAGGACCGGATTCAGACGTTGTTATAAGTAGTAGAGTTCGCTTAGCGCGTAATCTTAATCATCAGCCGTTTCCTCTACTTGCGACAACAGCTCAATCCAATGAAGTGCTAGAACAACTATTAGCAGTTAGTGATTCAGGAACTCTTGATGCTCATGGGCATTTCAATACGATTTTATTAAAGGATCTGAGCGAATTAGATAAGCGAGTGTTAGTGGAGAAGCATCTTATTAGTCCTAACCTAGCAAATGATTCGCGTGCTGGTGCCGTTATACTCAGTGATAATGAAGCTGTTAGCATTATGATCAATGAAGAGGATCATTTGCGCATACAATGTTTATATCCAGGTTTTCAGATCATGGAGTCTTGGAAATTAGCAAGTGCGATTGATGATTCATATGAGGATGCAATAGAATTTGCATTTGATGAGAATAAAGGTTATTTAACGACTTGTCCAACCAATGTAGGCACCGGGCTAAGAGCGTCAGTAATGATGCATTTACCTGCATTAGTACTTACATCACAAATTAACCGGATACTTTCAGCGGTCACACAGGTAGGTTTAGCTGTTCGTGGGCTTTATGGTGAAGGCAGCGAAGCATTAGGAAATTTATTTCAAATATCCAATCAAATTACACTTGGTCAATCCGAGCAAGAAATCATTGATAATTTGTATAGTGTAGCCAAGCAAATTATTGAACATGAAAAGGCAGCACGTCGTAAGTTAATGAATGAGTCATTCAGACGTGTAGAAGATCGTGTGAAGCGTTCTTACGGTATTCTTGCTCATGCAGCTATTATGGATTCTAAGGAAGCAGCACAACGGTTATCTGATGTTCGACTTGGTGCTGATCTAGGCATATTGTCAAACGTTCCGCCGAATGTACTGAATGAATTACTTATTATGACACAACCCGGATTTTTACAACATCGTTATAATGAAAAACTCTCTGTAGATGATCGAGACTATAAGCGAGCCGAACTAATTAGAGAGCAATTGAATAAACAAAGTGAAAGTGGAGGTGCTTCAATATGATGTTTGGTAGATTTACAGAGCGTGCCCAAAAAGTGCTAGCGTTAGCTCAAGAAGAAGCGGTACGATTGGGACATAACAATATCGGTACAGAGCATATTCTGCTTGGTCTTATTCGTGAAGGTGAAGGGATCGCAGCAAAAGCTTTACAAGGATTAGGATTAGGTCTAGAAAAAATTCAAGATGAAGTAGAAGCGTTAATTGGTCGTGGTCAAGAACAACCGAATAATATTGCATACACGCCTCGCGCGAAAAAAGTTATAGAGTTATCGATGGATGAAGCACGTAAGCTTGGTCATACGTATGTAGGTACAGAGCATATTTTACTTGGTTTAATTCGCGAAGGTGAAGGTGTTGCAGCTCGAGTATTGAATAATCTTGGCATTAGCTTGAATAAAGCTCGTCAACAAGTACTTCAATTGCTAGGTAGCAGTGAGGCAGTATCTAGTCATCAGCACACTCAAACGAATGTAAGTACACCGACACTAGATGGATTGGCTAGAGACTTGACGGTATCAGCTAGAGAGGGCAATCTAGATCCAGTTATCGGTCGTTCCAAAGAAATAGAGCGTGTTATCCAAGTTTTAAGTCGTCGTACGAAAAACAATCCTGTATTAATTGGTGAGCCAGGTGTTGGTAAAACAGCAATAGCCGAAGGGTTAGCTCAAAAAATTATTAATAATGAAATTCCTGAGACATTGCGTGACAAACGTGTTATGACACTGGATATGGGCTCTGTTGTAGCAGGTACGAAATATCGTGGGGAATTTGAAGATCGTCTAAAAAAAATTATGGACGAAATTCGCCAAGCAGGAAACATTATATTGTTCATTGATGAGTTGCATACGTTAATCGGTGCAGGTGGTGCTGAAGGCGCGATCGATGCTTCTAATATTTTGAAACCAGCTCTTGCACGTGGTGAATTGCAATGTATCGGTGCGACTACACTTGATGAATATCGTAAATACATTGAGAAGGATGCAGCACTTGAACGTCGTTTCCAACCTATTACAGTAGATCAACCATCTGTTGAAGAAGCTATTCAAATTTTGTACGGTTTACGTGACCGCTATGAAGCTCATCACCGTGTTAAAATTACTGATGAATCTATTATCCAAGCAGTTAAATTATCTGATCGTTATATCCCAGATCGCTTCTTGCCAGATAAAGCGATTGATTTGGTAGATGAAGCTGGTTCTCGTGTAAGATTGAATACTTACACTGTACCACCTAATTTGAAAGAATTAGAAAATCGTCTTGAAAATATTCGTAAAGAAAAAGATGCTGCTGTTCAAAGTCAAGAGTTTGAAAAAGCAGCAGCACTTCGAGATACAGAACAAAAAATTCGTGAAGAATTAGATACAACGAAAAACCTTTGGAAAGAAAAACAAGGACGTACAGACTCTGAAGTAACTCCAGAGGATATCGCACAAGTTGTAGCAAGCTGGACAGGAATTCCGGTGAGCAAGCTGGGTGAGGGAGAGACAGAGCGTCTCCTGAATATGGAGAGTATTCTTCATGACCGTCTAATTGGTCAAGAAGACGCAGTTAAGTCTGTATCACGTGCGATTCGTCGTGCGCGTGCTGGTCTAAAAGATCCTAAACGTCCAATTGGCTCCTTTATTTTCCTAGGTCCAACGGGTGTTGGTAAAACTGAACTTGCTCGTGCATTAGCTGAAGCGATGTTTGGCGATGAGAATGCAGTTATTCGTATTGATATGTCAGAGTATATGGAGAAACACTCTACTTCTCGTCTAGTAGGTGCGCCTCCGGGATATGTTGGATATGAAGAGGGCGGTCAGTTAACAGAGAAAGTACGTCGTAAGCCATACTCTGTTGTATTACTTGATGAAATCGAAAAAGCACATCCTGAAGTATTCAATATTTTACTTCAAGTACTAGAAGATGGACGACTAACGGATTCTAAAGGTCGTGTCGTTGACTTCCGTAATACATTAATTATTATGACTTCTAACGTGGGTGCGGACCAAATCAAGAAAAACTCTACACTTGGATTTACAGCAGTAAATGATGCAGGTAGAGAGTTTGCTTCTATGAAAGACAAAGTATTGACAGAGCTTAAGAAAAGCTTCCGTCCGGAATTCATTAACCGTATTGATGAGACGATTGTGTTCCATTCACTTGGTGAAGAGCATATCGCACAAATCGTTACGTTAATGTCAGATGATCTTGCCAAACGTTTGAAGGAGCAAGAGATCGTCTTTACTTTATCTGATGAAGCGAAGAAATTCCTTGCCAAAGAAGGATATGATCCACAATATGGAGCTCGTCCATTACGTCGAGCTATCCAAAAACATATTGAAGATCGTCTTTCAGAAGATTTACTAATGGGCGTTATTCAAAAAGGAGATTCATTCCTTATCGATGAGAAAGATGGTGGCTTAGTTGTAGTAAAAGATGTTAAAGCTACCGTTGAATAAAGTAAGCAGATGATTGTAGAGTGTCATAAGAGTAGAGAGCTTCTACTTTTATGACACTTTTTTGTGCTTATTATGATAAAAAACTTCAGAGCTTAAATCGTTAATTTTATCTATATCCCTATGCGCATAGTTTATTTATGAACTGAATTACCATAGCTAAAGTAATAATAGGAACTAGAAAGTGAAACTTTTCACTAAGTCTCTTTAGAAAGTAAGCTGTTAATGTTAAAATAAAAGAAAACGATCGTAATCGTCATAAAGTGAATATCTACTTTTTGAGCAACCGCTTAAAATAAAAGTTCAAAATGTGGGCTTTCAGATCCAAGAAGATGGCATGAAGCTAAGGAAGTGAAGCGCACAACGTACGTTATTAGTACGTGAGCACTTACAATGTTTCTGAAAGAAACATACCTCGAAAGCAGGTGCTTAACAACTGATGAATGGCAGCTTCGATGCCGATTAAGCATCATGTATTACTTCGATATCAAAGTCCGTTTTTTGAACAACCTTGTAAAGGAGTTTATTATGGCAAAAGTGAAAATAAAATTCGCCTGTACGGAATGTGGAACGGAATCAACGCGTTGGCTAGGGAAATGTCCAGGCTGTCAGTCATGGAATACAATGGTTGAACATAAAGAAACGGTTTCCAAAACAAAAGGGGTTGGATTAACTGGTGCTCTTGGCAAAGAAAAACCGTTGTCTATTACGAAGATAGAAACAGGTAAAGAGCCTCGTATTGAGACGGAAATGGTTGAACTTAATCGAGTGCTTGGCGGCGGAGTTGTCCCAGGTTCACTGATATTAGTGGGCGGTGATCCTGGTATCGGGAAATCGACGTTATTATTACAAACCTCTCATGCACTTGCCTCTAAAGACTACAAAGTTTTATATATATCGGGTGAAGAATCCGTTCGTCAAACTAAGCTGCGTGCGGATCGTCTTGGAGCAATAACAGAGCATTTGTATGTACTTTGTGAAACGAATATGGAGCACATTAATGAATCTATAGAAAATCTTGATCCAGATTTTCTAGTCATTGACTCGATCCAGACGGTATATGATCCGAGTGTTGAATCTGCACCAGGAAGTGTGTCGCAAATTCGTGAGTGTACTGCTCATTTTATGAGAGTTGCGAAGCAAAAAGGAATTGCGACCGTATTAGTAGGTCATGTTACTAAAGAAGGTGCTATAGCAGGGCCTCGTCTACTAGAGCATATGGTTGACTGTGTGCTTTACTTTGAAGGGGAACGACATCATACTTACAGACTGCTACGTGCAGTGAAAAATAGATTCGGATCAACGAATGAAATCGGCATTTTTGAAATGGGTGAGGATGGCTTACGTGAAGTGACAAATCCTTCCGAATTATTTCTATCTGAACGTCCTCTAGGTGTATCTGGATCAATGGTAGTAGCAAGTATGGAAGGGACGAGACCTGTGCTGGTAGAACTTCAAGCGCTTGTTGCTCCTACTAACTTCCCTTCGCCGCGGCGAATGTCTGCTGGAATTGATCATCATCGTATGTCACTAATTATCGCTGTACTTGAGAAGCGAATGGGGATGTTCCTACAGAATCAAGATGCTTATCTAAATGTAGCGGGTGGTCTTAAATTAGATGAACCGGCAGTAGATTTAGCAGCTGCAGTATGTATTGCTTCTAGTTTTAAAGATGCTCCTACTAAGCCAGATGATGTTATATTCGGCGAAATAGGATTAACAGGTGAAGTCCGAGCGGTTTCGCGAGCAGAACAACGTGTGAAGGAAGCTGCGAAGCTTGGTTTTAAGCGAGTGATTATGCCTGAAAAGAGTCTTAAGGGATGGACTCCACCAAAAGGAATAAAAGTAATTGGAGTTCAAAATATAGCAGAAGCTTTGAAAGCAGCTCTCGAGTAACATTACGGTTAATGTGAAAAGTAGTTACTGCAAATAGACACAACCATAGTTAGTTGTATGCTATAGCTAAGTTCTATGTTATTGTAAAATAGTTGAGAAAATTTGTAATGATAGCTTTGCTGAATGAAATTTGATTAATATAATGTTGAAAATGAAAATTTCATTATGAGTATAATGGATGTTAATTATTACAATATAAATTGCTCTGAAAACGCATGAAATTTACGGAATTTCAATATGATATAAGTAGTGTACATAAGACGCTATCTTCTGTTGTAAATTCAGTAGCAAATATAGAGAGAAGCCTTGGAATAGGGGGAACAGCATGAAGGAAGTTAGTCAACGCGAAAAAATGAATAGTTTATTACAACTTGTGGCGCCAGGTACCCCTTTTCGTGATGGGCTGGAAAATGTGCTTCGTGCAAAGACGGGTGCATTACTTGTTGTTGGTTATAGTCCTGAAGTTATGGAAGTTGTAGATGGTGGTTTTGCGATAAATTGTGATTTTTCGCCCAATTATTTATATGAACTTGCCAAAATGGATGGTGCAATAATATTAAGTGAGGATTTGAAACGTATTTTATATGCAAATACGCAACTTATCCCTAATAGTAGCATACCTTCAACAGAGACAGGTATCAGACATCGTACTGCTGAACGAGTAGCAAAGCAGACAGGAAAATTAGTCGTTTCTATTTCCCAACGTCGTAATATCATTACATTGTATCAAGGATCACTGCGTTATTCTTTGAAAGACATGGGGTTTATTCTGACGAAAGCGAATCAAGCTATTCGTACGTTGGAACGTTATCAATCCGTACTTAGTCAAGCGTTTACAAACTTATCAGCCATGGAATATGAGGATTTAGTAACGCTACAAGAAGTTGCGCACGTCATTCAACGTTCAGAATTATTGGATCGAATTAAGACGGAAATTATTCGTTATGTCAATGAATTAGGAACCGAAGGCAGATTAATTCGGATGCAGATGGAAGAATTAATCGTTGGTCTTGAAGAGGAAGTTTCGTATCTTATTGTTGACTATATGAAGGATTCGACTGCTATTAAAATCACTGAATTCCAACAATCACTGAAAAGGTTAAGTAATGAAGAGTTACTTGAAGCATCTGTGATTGTGAAGTTGCTAGGCTATCCCAACAGTACAATGTTAGCTGATGAGGCGATTTCTTCTCGAGGTTATAGATTACTATCCAAAATTCCACGGTTACCTATATCAATTATGAATAAATTGGTAGAAAAATTTGGGAAGCTTTCGGTTATATTAATGGCAACAGCAGAGGATTTGGACGCGGTCGAAGGTATCGGAGAAGTAAGAGCTAGAACGATTAGGGATGGATTGAGACGCATCCAAGAGCAAGTGTTCATTGACAGACAAATTTAAAACCCCTACAATTAACTGAATGTGCTACAAAATATGTATTCATTATTGTAGGTAGAACGCATTGAAAAAAAGAGGTGGATGAGATGATTACGAAGTCAATACCGAGCATTCTTACGCTAGGAAATTTATGTCTTGGTGTAATCTCAATCATATTAGTTTTCAACGAACGCTCAGGTATGGCAGCAATCATGATCATAATTGCAATGTTATTAGATGGTGTTGACGGCCGTGTTGCTCGAGCACTTAACGCTCAAAGTGAGTTTGGGAAAGAGTTAGATTCTTTAGCAGATGTTATTTCATTCGGGGTTGCGCCTGCTTTTATTATGTATGTTGTCGCACTACAAGATGTAACACCGATATTATCTTGGTTTGTAACAGCGTTATTTCCGATATGTGGTGCACTTCGTCTTGCACGATTCAACGTTAAATCAAGTTCACCAGGACATTTCATTGGATTACCTATTCCTGCAGCGGGTGGAATACTTGCTACAGTTGCTCTATTCAAAGGTGATGTTTCACCAATCGTATTTATTATTACGTCTATTGTTTTAGCTTTATTGATGGTAAGTAATATTCGTTATCCGAGCTTTAAACGGATTGGTATTCCAAAAAGTGCAGTGTGGGTCATTCCGGTTATAGTTATTGTTGCTCTTATAATTGGAATTATGTTTGAGGAGCACTTATCGAAAGTATTCTTTATTCCGTTGATACTATATGCGCTTTATGGATTAAAAAAAAACGTTAGACGTCGTTCGAAACGTAAACAACAATATAACATTCAAGAAGAAGAGCAATCTGAAAAGCATGCCTAATTATATAAAGAGCGTACGCTATAGTAGTTATTAGTAACTACTGAAGCGTACGCTCTTTTTGCTACCACAATAGAATTTATAATTTCCAAGGATAGCGATGAACAAATTATATTTTGCGATAAAACCTGCCTTATAAACTTGGCCAATCACACTCGAATGACCTTACTTGATAGAGGTTTTCTTAAGTTAGATTAAATAATCCTAGAGTTGAACATTTTGTCGACTCTGCGGTAACTACTTCTGTAAGATCAAGCTGCAATTGCGTACAAAGTGCGGTGAGATAGAATAGATTACGACCTAATGAAGATTCAACAAATTCTTTGCAATGCTCACATAATTGACCTGAGAGATGATTGTTTATGTTTGATTGTGAGGCGTCAAGAGATTGCAGTTCATTGAATGGTTGCTTTGATGCATTTAATTCGATACAACCACAGTCAGTAATTGCCTTTGTAACGGATCGATTAACAGCTGCACTTGTCTGATCTAACTTGGACATAATGTCAAGCACACTTCGATGTCGAAGAAGTAGTTGTGATACTTGATCTTGAAATTGACCTAGTGAGGGACTCTCCTTTGTAGACACAATCTTCACCTGCCTCTTAAAGTGTATTATGGCTATATTATAAACATTATTTCTGGCGATTTCCACTTTGTGTATATTTAGTTTCAAACATACGGTTAACCTTTCGAAAAATTGCTAATAATTGTAATGGAGGTGAAAGGTAACCTATGAAAAAATTGATTATTATAATAGGTATTTGTATTGGTGCGATGATAGGAGCCGAAATGTCTAGTTGGTTCAATTCTAGTATGGCATGGTCTAATTCAGCGTATCCTTTCTTACAGCACTCAGGCACTTATTACATGAACGTAGCGATTGGAGCATTTTTAGGGTGGATGGTGACTAGTATCTTCGCCAAGCCACTTGTACAATTGCTGAATAGCGGAGTGAGTAAAACAGAAGGAATGCCCCTTCGTCAATTGTTAGCTGCAGTTGGTGGATTATGTGTAGGGCTATTTATAGCTGCACTGGTCTATCCTGCAATTGCACTTCTCGGCGGGATGTGGAAGCTTGTACCTGTTGCGCTAGCGTTAGTATGTGGTTACATTGGTGTGATGATTGGTGTTCGTAAGCAAGATGAACTGGCGGTTGTTGTAGGGCAGTTACTGGAAAAGCAGAAAGTAGTTGCTTCTCAAGGTGAAGTCAAAGGATATGAAGAGCATAAAATACTTGATACAAGCGTTATTATCGATGGTCGTATAGCAGACATTTGTAAGACAGGGTTTATTGAAGGTACGCTCGTTATTCCTGAATTCGTGCTTGAAGAATTACAGCATATCGCGGATTCTTCTGATTTGTTAAAACGTAATCGAGGTCGTCGTGGCTTAGATATACTGAACAAAATTCAGAAAGAGTTAGATGTTCATGTTTTGATCTACGAAGGAGACTTCGAAGAAATAAGTGAAGTAGATAGTAAACTTGTTAAGCTTGCTAAGGTATTATCTGGTAAAGTAGTTACGAACGATTTTAATTTGAATAAAGTATGCGAACTACAAGGTGTATCTGTTCTTAACATTAATGATCTTGCTAATGCGGTAAAACCGGTGGTTTTGCCAGGCGAGGAAATCGTAGTGCAAGTGATTAAAGATGGTAAGGAAAATGGACAAGGTGTAGCCTATTTAGATGACGGCACGATGATCGTTGTTGAAGGTGGGAGAGAATATATTGGACATACGATGGAAGTACTTGTAACAAGCGTATTACAAACATCTGCAGGAAGAATGATATTTGCTAAGCCAAAGTTGTTGGAAAAAGCGCTATAACAAGGTATGATAATACTATATGATGTATGTTCAAAAAGCTGGCTTGAAGAACCGAGAAGATAGTGTGAAGCTAGGGAAGTGAAGCGCACAACGTACGTACTTGGTACGTGAGCACTGGAATGACCGATGAATGCTAGCTTCGACGTCGATTATGCTGCCTGCTTTACTTCGTTATCAAAGTCTGTTTTTTGAACAACCTCTATTATATAGTATGGTCTAAGGTAGGTATCACTCATGAATGAACTTTGGGGTGTCGTCATCGTAGCTGCAGGTCGTGGAACACGTATGGGCACAAGTGAAAGTAAACAATATTTACAACTTGGTGATAGACCAACTCTTGTACATACACTAGAGCGATTTCAAAGGATGAAAGACGTTAGTGAAATTGTACTGGTGGTAGGCGCTGAAGATGTAGAGCGTTGTCAGCAATGGCGTGACCAATATAACATTATGAAATTAAATACTATTATAGCAGGCGGAACAGAGCGTCAGCATTCTGTGTATGCAGGATTGCAACATATAGAATCATCATGGGTTATGGTTCATGATGGTGTTAGACCATTCGTCTCTGAACATGCAGTGAAAGCATGTTGTGCGAAGGCCGTAGAACATGGCGCTGCTGTTCTTGCAGTTCCCGTGAAAGATACGATCAAGCAAGTAAATGGCGAAGGTGTAATTACAGCTACTCCAGATCGTAAAAGCTTGTGGGCTATTCAAACCCCGCAAGCTTTTCGTCATGACTTATTGCTTCAAGCACATGAAGCCGCGTTAAAGCAAGGTTTTCTTGGTACAGACGATGCAATGGTTGTAGAATGGACGGGGTTACCGGTAGTTGTGTCTGAAGGTGAATATACGAATATAAAAATAACTACGCCAGAAGATTTGCCTTGGGCAGAACAACTACTTTCTAAAATGGATGATGAGTTATCTTAATAAAGTTTTATGCTTCCAATGTTATTTTTTGTTTCAATTTAAGCAATCCAGGAGGCTGACAAAAAATTTTAGGGGGAAATAAGCTATGATAAGAATTGGACAAGGTTTTGATGTACATCAATTAGTAGAAGATCGTCCGTTAATTATTGGAGGAGTGACTATTCCTTATGAAAAAGGATTACTAGGACATTCCGATGCAGATGTATTGTTACACACTATTACGGATGCTATTCTAGGTGCGCTTGCACTAGGAGATATAGGAAAACATTTCCCTGATACAGATGCTGCATATAAAGACGCGGATAGTGTAGAATTATTACGTAAAGTATGGGAAATGGTCGAAAATAGAGGCTACCAACTTGGCAATGTAGATGCTACAATTATTGCGCAAAAGCCTAAAATGCTTCCATACATTCCTGCGATGGTTGAAGTAATAGCACATGTATTACATGCTGAACATTCTCAGGTCAATGTTAAAGCAACGACGACAGAGCAACTGGGGTTTGCTGGACGTGGTGAAGGTATAGCTTCACAAGCAGTTGTCTTGTTGGTTAAAAAGTAGACTTTGATAACGATGTAGAGCTAACGTAGGTTACTCGACGTCGAAGATGAAGTTAATTTGGGAAGTCCGGTACGCATGTACCAATAACGTACATTTACGTTTCCTCCTTCTTCAAATAAACTCCATCTTCTTGGTTCTGAAAGCCCACTTTTTAACCTTTATTTGAAGTTCGAACTTTAGTTTATGCTTCCGATGTATTTTTCTGTACGAGGAAGTTGAGTTATAAATCTCAGAAAAATTTTAGGAGGAAATAGACTATGTCAGATATTAGAGTTAGATATGCACCGTCACCAACGGGTCATCTACATATTGGTAACGCAAGAACGGCATTATTCAATTATTTATATGCACGTCATTTAGGTGGCAAGTTTATTATTCGTATCGAAGATACTGATGTAAAACGTAATGTTGCTGGTGGGGAAGAAAGCCAGTTGAAATATTTGAAATGGCTTGGTATGGATTGGGATGAAAGTATTGATGTTGGTGGAGAGTATGGTCCATACCGCCAGACTGAACGTCTTGATATTTATAATAAGTACTGGCAAGATCTTATTGATCGCGGCTTAGCTTACCGTTGTTACTGCACGGAAGCAGAACTTGAGCAAGAGCGTGAAGAACAGACTGCTCGTAATGAAACACCTCGCTATTCTGGTAAGCACCGTGATCTAACAGATGAGCAAAGAGCTGCTTTTGAAGCAGAGGGTCGTATTCCGAGTATTCGCTTCAGAGTGCCTGTTGACCGTACGTATACATTCAATGACATGGTTAAAGGAACTATTTCTTTCGATACGAATGAAATGGGTGACTTCGTTATCGTGAAAAAAGATGGAATTCCTACGTATAACTTTGCGGTAGCACTTGATGATCATTTAATGAAAATAAGTCATGTTCTTCGTGGTGAAGACCATATCTCTAATACTCCTAGACAATTAATGATCTATGAAGCATTTGGGTGGGAGCCACCACAATTTGCCCATATGACTTTAATCGTGAATGAAAGCAAGAAGAAGTTAAGTAAACGTGATGAATCCATTATTCAATTCATTGAACAATATGATAAATTAGGTTACTTGCCTGAAACGTTAATTAACTTTATTGCATTATTAGGTTGGTCACCAGAAGGTGAGCAAGAGATGTATAGTCGTGATGAACTTATTGAAGTGTTTGATGCTGGTCGTTTAAGTAAAAGTCCTGCTGTTTTTGATTCACAAAAACTTGCGTGGATGAATAATGAATATATTAAGAAGGCAGATGTTGAGCGTATCGTTGCATTATGTCTACCTCATCTACAAAGTGCGGAATTGATTGCAGAGCAACCTAGTGATGAAGTACTATCTTGGGTTCATGACCTCGTTGCGCTTCATCAAGATAAACTTCGCTCAGCATCTGAAATTATTGAACATACAGCACTATTCTTCCGTGAGTCGGTTGAAGATGAAGCAGAAGCCATCGAAGTGCTTGCAGAAGAAACAGTTCCGACTGTATTATCAGCTTTCCTTGCAGAATTACAAGCAGATGGCGCAGAGTTTACAGTAGACGGAATTAAAGCAATGATTAAATCTGTACAGAAATCAACAGGCTGTAAAGGTAAAGCATTGTTCATGCCAATCCGTGCTGCCATCACTGGTCAAACACACGGTCCTGACTTGAATCAATCCCTTGTATTGCTTGGATATGATAAAGTAGTTGCCCGCCTACAAGCACGATTGTAGTTCGAAAAAGCGGACTTTGATAACGAAGAGGATGCTAACGTAACTTAGTCGACGTCGAATATGGAGCGCAACTTGGAAAGTACGGTTCGCATGTACCAACTACGTACATTTGCGCTTCCGCCTTTCACAAGTTGCGCTCCATCTTCTCGATTCTGAAAGCCCACTCTTTGAACCTTTATTGTAAGGTAGTTCAAAAAGCTGACTCTGCTAACGAAGCGCTGTATTCAACCAGGATCAAAGATCCGCTGTTGAATCTTCGCAGCATTCACTGGAGCCGTTAACATAGCGACACCAACAAAAAAGCTTCTTCGAATATTAGCTTGTTAGCACCGAGTAGTTGGCATGAAGCTAGTGAAGTGAGAAACGGAGTGTACGTGGTTGGTACACGAGTATCGGAGCAAGCGATGAATGACAAATACGAAGTCGATTAAGCATCGATAGCTTAATCATCGTGATCACAAGTTAACGGAGGCTTGTCAGTATGAGGGGTATTCGTTATACTTATTAAATAACATAATGCACTGATCAGGATTAGTAAATTAGATGTCGATGTTCAGAGAGGATAATCAGCGTTTTCTCCTATGAAGAGATTACGTGGGCTGAAAATTATCTCATCACAATAATTGAAGTTGCACCTGTGAGCTTTGTCCCGATCTGTTCTCATATGAACAGGGTAGGTCACAACGTACCATCTGCGTTAAAGATGCTAAGATAATAGGAGAATGCCAGGCAAGTTGTCATTTCTCTTATTAAACAGAGTGGGACCGCGATCTTTGACGCCTCTGTAGTACGTATACGTACTACGGAGGCTTTTTTTGTTCTTCATAGATGTAGTTCAATATACCCGACTGTGATCACGCGGAATATGCTAACGCAGCTTATTCGGCATCGAATATGCCCTCCATCGAAAGCCTGCGTGTGCTCACGTACCCAAAACGTACGCTGTGCTACTCGTTTCCGCTGGAGTGCCTCTTCTCGATGCTGACAGCCGAGTATATTGAACATGATTGGAAGAGGAAGTTCAATCTGCTCGGATTATGCTAACGCAGTACAACTTCGAAGATTAGTCGGTGGCGAAGCCTAGCATAAGCTTCCGTAGAAGGAAGCTTTCCAATTGTGATCACAATTGGAAAGCACTATTCAACCAGGATCAAAGATCCGGCGTTGAATCATCGAAGCGAATCAATAGTAGTTCACCATAGACATACCCACAAGCAGCATCATCGAATATTTCGCTTGTCAGGACCGAGTAGTTGACATGAAGCTAGTGAAGCGAGAAACGGAGTGTACGTGGTTGGTACACGAGTATCGGAGCGAGCGATGAATGGCAAATACGAAGTCGAATGAACTGCGAAGGCAGGCATCGTACTGACAAGTGAAAAGGGGGAAACGTGTATGTTTCGGCATTTCCGATCCGACATCCAAGCAGTAATAGATAACGATCCAGCTGCAAGAAGTCGGTTTGAAGTTATTTTCACTTATTCTGGTTTACATGCAATATGGGCGCACCGTATTGCTCATACTTGCTATAATGGAAGATGGTATACACTAGCTAGAGTTATTTCTCAAGTAAGCCGATTTTTCACAGGCATCGAAATACATCCAGGAGCACAGATTGGTGAACGTTTATTTATCGATCATGGGATGGGAGTCGTTATCGGTGAAACTTGTATTATTGGCGACGATGTAGTGATCTATCAAGGTGTAACATTGGGTGGTACAGGTAAAGAAAAAGGCAAGCGACACCCAACCATTGGAAATAATGTTGTTATTGGCTCTGGATCAAAGGTGTTAGGTTCTTTCTCTGTGGGGAATAACTCTAGTATTGGTTCCAATGCGGTTGTTCTTCGGGAAGTGCCAGACAATTGTACCGTTGTAGGTAATCCAGGTCGAATAGTGAAACGAAACGGTGAGAAAGTTCGTGATCGACTTGATCATACACAGTTACCGGATCCTATTATTGAAATGCTAAGAGAAATGCAACAAGAGATTGATTTGCTGAAGAAATTTAGAAAAGATAAAGATAATGATCAGATTAGTTAATTAGGGCGGAGGGTTATTTTAATGTCAGTTACGATATATAATTCCATCACACGTCAAAAGGAGCAGTTTGTTCCGATTGAAGCGGGCAAAGTGCGTATGTATGTGTGTGGACCTACAGTATATGACTATATTCATATTGGAAATGCGCGTCCTGCTATTTTCTTTGATGTCGTTCGACGTTATTTGGAGCATACAGGACTTGAAGTGAATTACATTTCTAATTTTACAGATGTAGACGATAAATTGATTCGTAAAGCGAATGAACTTGGAACAACAGTTAATGAAGTCGCAGATAAATTTATTGTAGCTTTCCATGAAGACACTGCAGCAATTGGTATTCGACCAGCGAACTTGAACCCACGAGTAATGGATCATATCGATGATGTAGTCGAATTTATTGCTGGGCTAGTAGACAAAGGGCACGCTTATGAAAGTGCAGGAGATGTCTATTTTAGCACGTCAACATTCCCGGATTACGGCAAGCTATCACACCAGAACCTTGATGAGTTACAACATGGTATTCGGGTTGAACTTGATGATCGTAAAGAGAACGCGCAAGACTTTGTACTATGGAAATCAGCTAAGCCAGGTGAAATCAATTGGGATAGTCCTTGGGGTAAAGGTCGTCCAGGTTGGCATATTGAATGTTCAGCAATGGCCCGTAAATATTTGGGTGATACGCTAGATATTCATGGCGGTGGACTAGATCTGCAATTTCCGCATCATGAGTGCGAAGTTGCACAATCGGAGTGCTTAACTGGGGAATCACTTGCTCATTATTGGATGCACAATGGCTACATTCATATTAATAATGAGAAAATGTCGAAATCACTTGGTAATGGTATTACCGTTCGCGAAATCGTGAAAAAAGTTAAACCACAAGCGATCCGTTACTTTATGCTCGCAGCTCATTATCGTAGTCCGTTGAACTTTAGTGATGATACAGTAGCTCAAGCATTGAACAGCATTGATCGTATTACTAACGGTTATAATAATGTGCTTCATCGCCTTGAACTTGCTAAAGATCAAGAGCAAGGTACTGTAGATGCACAATTACAGGCTGAACTACAGCGAATTGAACATAATTTTAATAGCAAGATGAATGATGATTTCAATACGCCCGATGCAATTACTGCGTTGTTCGAGTTAGTGGCACTTGCCAATACGAAGTTACAAGATTCCAATCTAAGTTACGCCTCTATTGAAGCTATTGTACAATTATTCCTTGCATTCGATAATGTTCTGGGATTATTGCCTGAGCAAGCGGAAGTAGATAATTTAGAAGAGCAAGTAGAGCAACTTATTGTTGAGCGTACTGAAGCAAGAGCGACAAAAAATTGGGCAAGAGCAGATGAGATTCGTGATTTGCTTAATGAAATGAATATCGTACTAGAGGATACTCCGCAAGGTATTCGCTGGCGTCGTAAGTGAGCGTGAATTATGGATAATTCATTTGCATTTCATAAACCTAGTAAATCACCGAATCTTGTCTCGCCTGTAGTATTAGCCTATATGGGTGATGCGGTATATGAGATGATGGTCAGACAATATTTGATCTCCTTGCCGAATCATAAGTCGCATCACTTGCATAAAGAAGCTACACAATTCGTGTCTGCAAAGGCACAACGTAAAATGTTAGAAAAGTGGCAGTCACATCTTACGGAGGAAGAATCGGATATCGTACGACGTGGTCGTAACACTAAGTCCGGCAATCCTCCGAAAAATGCAGATATGTTAGATTATCGTCATGCAACGGCACTAGAAGCATTAGTTGGTTATTTATATTTTGAAGGACGCATAGAACGGCTAGGACAATTATTAGAAATAGGCATCGGTAAGGTAGTTCAAAAAGCGGACTTTGATAACGAAGAATAAGCTGCGTAGTTTATTCGACATCGAATATGAAGTGAACTTGGCAAGTACGGTTCGCGTGTACCAATAACGTACACTTGCGCTTCCGCCTTTCTCAAGTAGCACTCCATCTTCTCGATTCTGAAATCCCGCTTTTTGAACCTTTATTGGAAGACGGTAGTTCAAAAAGCGGACTTTGATAACGAAGGTTAAGCTAACGCTGCTTAGTCGGCATCGAATATGAAGTGAACTTGGCTACTTTGGAAAGTATAAATGAAAGATCAAAACATTTGCTTGTCAGCACCGAGAAAATGCCATAAAGCTAGTGACGTGAGGAGCGGAGTGTACGTAGTTGGTACACGAGCACCGGAACTAGCGATGAATGGCAGTTTTGATGCCGATTAAGCTACGTTAGCCAATCATCGTGATCACAAGTGAATGTTTTGAGCTACCTCTAAAGGTAAGAAAGGGTGAACAACATGTCAGAGACTCATAATACAGAAGGCTTAATCGCCGGAAAGCATCCTGTGCTCGAAGCGCTACGCTCAGGTCGTGAAATTAATAAGATATGGATTGCTGAAGGTGCACAAAAAAGCGTAACAAGTTCGATTCTTGGAGAAGCGAAAAAGAATGGAATTGTTATTCAATTCGTGGACAAGCGTAAGTTGGATCAACTTGTGCCTGGCGTAACACATCAAGGAGTTGTAGCTCAAGCTGCAGCGGTTGATTATATCGAACTGGAAGACTTACTTGCCATTCCAGCACAAAAAGGTGAAATTCCACTATTTATCATTCTTGATGAAATTGAAGATCCACATAACTTAGGCTCCATTCTTAGAACTGCGGAATGTACTGGAGTACATGGTGTAATTATTCCTAAACGACGTTCAGCGGGACTAACAGCGACTGTTTTGAAAATATCAGCCGGTGCTGCAGAACATATTCCAGTTGCTCGTGTTACGAATTTGGCACAAACGATGGAAGCGATGAAAGAAGCGGGAGTATGGATTGCAGGTGCTGACGTAGGGGCAACTGCTGATGTATACGCGAATAAATTCGATATGCCACTTGCATTAGTTATTGGTAATGAAAGTAGTGGTTTGGGTCGTTTAGTTAAAGAAAAATGCGATTTTCTTGTGAAGCTTCCTATGGCTGGACAATTGAACTCGCTAAATGCATCAGTAGCTGCTGGTGTGCTAATGTATGAGGTGCTAAGACAACGTAGAGGCTTATAGTTATGATGAATAGGCGAAATGATGTGCTACTTGTCGATGGCTACAATATGATCGGAGCATGGCCAGAACTGGCACGCTTGAAAGATATTGGCCTGGAAGAAGCGAGAGATGAGCTCCTACATATGTTGGCGGATTATCAAGGCTTTACCGGTCTACATGTGTATGTCATTTTTGATGCCCATCAAATGCCAGGCATTGGAGCGACATACAATCAGCACAGATTAACCGTCGTCTATACGAAAGAAAAAGAAACTGCAGATGAATGCATCGAACGTATTTGCAGTGAGTGGAAAAGTCGCAGACGTAATGTATATGTTGCAACGTCTGATATGATGGAGCAGCATGTAATTTTTGGACAAGGTGCACTGAGGATGTCGGCTCGTGAATTGCTTATCGAGATTAAGCAAAACAATGTCGACATTAAGCATACAATCACTGAACCTGCCACTAAGAAACGTCATTCTATAGATAATCGGGTGACGGACGAGGTATGGATGAAACTTGAAAAATTAAGACGTGGGCATAAGCCTGATTGAGCATATTAATGCCACTTGTCGAAATTTAACCATTAAATTCTAATTATGTTATAGAATATACAGGAAATAGGCTCATCTCGGTTGACTGAAAAGCCTATTTTCATGTATACTGACTCTATGTTTTGTGCATACAAATCTAGCGGTGTACGCCTTGCAGGCCGGAGGGATGGGGTATGAGTATCGACCTCAAAGAATGGAGTACGCTCGAATATGATAATAATACGGATGAAGAAATTGTAGAAGCTGTCCGTAATGGTGAAAGTATAGCGTTGGAATACTTGATCAATAAGTATAAAAACTTCGTGAGAGCGAAGGCTAGGTCGTACTTTTTAATAGGTGCTGATCGAGAAGATATTGTTCAAGAAGGTATGATAGGATTATACAAAGCGATTCGTGACTATAAGGGAGACAAGTTGTCTAGCTTTAAAGCATTTGCTGAACTTTGTATTACACGTCAAATTATTACCGCAATCAAAACTGCTACTCGCCAAAAGCATATTCCTCTTAATTCCTATGTTTCTTTGGACAAACCGATATACGATGAAGATTCCGACCGTACGCTATTAGATGTTATATGCGGTACTAGAGTGTCGGACCCAGAAGAATTAATCATTAATCAAGAAGAATTTTCAGGACTTGAAGATAAGATGGCGGAGATACTTAGTGATTTGGAACGTAAAGTACTTATGCTTTATCTAGATGGTCGTTCGTATCAAGAAATTGCTGTTGATTTGAAGCGTCATGTAAAGTCTATTGATAATGCTTTGCAACGAGTAAAACGTAAACTTGAAAAATACTTGGAAGTTAGAGACACATCAGACCAACTATGACAGCTATCATATGAATCATACGTAATATATAGAAGATAATGAACAACGGACTGTCTTTGCTGTCTGAAATTTTCAGGCACCGAAGACAGTCCATTGGTTTAATGAGACAGTAATTGGAATATACTAGATGGACGAGAGTTGATAAAGCTAGAAGTGAAGTGAAACCTAGCGATACAATTTTGAAAATCATGGTATATTGCACGCCCGAGACAGTTGTTTTGCATTGACATGACGTTTGCCTTATGCTAAAGTGTTAAGGTAGGCCTTGGAAAAGGTTTTTTCGTTATGGCGAAATCGACACAGGGCGTAGAATTTGAGCTTTTTGCTTCTTATTTTTTAGCAGTTCGGGAGGTGTTATTCAATGCGGGTTATCATCACGCTGGCATGCACAAACTGCAAACAGAGAAACTATGCGACAACTAAGAACAAACGCAATCACCCCGACCGCATCGAGTTGAAGAAGTTTTGCAAGTTTTGTAACGAGCAGACTCCTCATCGCGAGACGAGATAGTCAATGGGAGGTGTGACCGTGACATTTTTGGCGAAAGTGAAACAGAGCTTTAGTACGACGTTTAGTTTTTTTGCTGACAGTTGGGCAGAGTTAAAGAAAGTCCGTTGGCCTAATCGCAAGGAATTAACTAGCTATTCTATCGTTGTCTTGGTGACGGTTGTGGCTGTGACGATTTACTTCTGGCTTCTAGACATCGGGATTTCAGCTCTCGTAAATCTAATTGTCTGAGAAGGCCCAAAGGTGGATTTGTGATGGAAAAAAGATGGTACGTCGTGCACACGTACTCCGGTTATGAGAACAAGGTGAAAGCCAATTTGGAACGTCGCGTTGAATCAATGAATATGGAAGATAAAATCTTCCGTGTCCTTGTGCCAATGGAAGAAGAGATCGTGGAGAAGGACGGTAAGAAAAAAGTCGTCCAACGTAAGGTTTATCCTGGATACGTTCTTGTCGAGATGGTTCAAACTGATGATTCATGGTATGTTGTTCGAAATACACCTGGAGTTACGGGTTTTGTAGGATCTACGGGTTCGGGTTCTAAACCTACCCCATTGTTGCCTGAAGAAGTGGAACAAATTCTTAAGCACATGGGAATGGATGAGCCTAAGCCGAAGATTGAGTTCGAGCTAAAAGAAACTGTTCGCGTCAAAGTAGGTCCTTTTGCAGACTTTGTCGGATCGGTAGAAGAAATTCTACTCGACAAGGCGAAGCTGAAGGTTCACGTCAACATGTTTGGCAGAGAAACCCCGCTTGAGCTGGATTATACTCAGGTGGAAAAAATCTAATTAATTAGGTTGGTTCTCAAGCAGATGCTCGAGAGAATATCTGTATATCAAGTCAAGGAGGTGTGAATCATGGCAAAGAAAGTCATTAAATTGGTCAAGCTTCAAGTTCCTGCTGGTAAAGCTAATCCAGCGCCACCAATCGGTCCTGCTCTAGGTCAAGCTGGTGTGAACATCATGGCATTCTGTAAGGAGTTTAACGCTCGTACAGCAGACCAAGCTGGATTGATTATTCCAGTTGTTATCACAGTATTCGAGGATCGCTCCTTTACATTCGAAACTAAAACTCCACCAGCAGCAGTGTTGCTTCGTGTAGCGGCAGGTATCGAAAAAGGATCTGGTGAACCGAATAAGAAGAAAGTTGCAACGGTTAAACGTGATAAAGTTCGCGAAATCGCTGAAACTAAAATGCCTGACCTTAACGCTGCTTCAGTAGAAACAGCTATGCTTATGGTTGAAGGTACTGCTCGTTCTATGGGTATTACAATCGTTGACTAGTCGATAGAATTGTACTACTTAAGTAGAGCAGCATCTCGCTTCGTGAAGCTTTGCTTCACAGGTGGGAGGAGTACATCTTGAATGCTACTCCGTTAAAACCACATTAGGAGGAACTTACAATGGCTAAACATGGTAAAAAGTATGTTGAAGCTGCTAAGCTTATTGATAGCGAAGCTAGCTACGAGCCACAAGAGGCAATTGATCTTGTGAAAAAAACTGCAACAGCTAAGTTTGACGAGTCTGTTGAAGTTGCTGTACGTTTGGGTGTAGACCCTCGTAAGCAAGACCAAGCTGTTCGTGGTGTAGTAGTACTACCACACGGTACTGGTAAAACTAAAAAAGTTCTAGTTTTCGCTAAAGGCGAAAAAATTAAAGAGGCAGAAGCTGCTGGCGCTGACTATGTTGGCGACACAGATATGATCAACAAAATCCAACAAGGTTGGTTCGATTTCGATGTTTGCGTAGCAACTCCAGACATGATGGCTGAAGTTGGTAAACTAGGTCGTATCCTTGGTGGTAAAGGTCTTATGCCGAACCCTAAAGCTGGCACAGTAACATTTGATGTTACTAAAGCTGTTCAAGAAATCAAAGCGGGTAAAATCGAATACCGTCTTGATAAAGCAGGTCAAATTCATGCTCCAATCGGAAAAGTTTCATTCGATGCTGAAAAATTGAATGAAAACTTGAAAGCATTGTTGGATGCTTTGATTCGTGCGAAACCAGCTGCTGCTAAAGGTGTTTACTTGAAAAATATCTCTGTTTCTTCTACAATGGGTCCAGGTGCTCGCGTTAATACTGCTAGCTACCGCTAATTGATAGACAAGAAACATTGATTTAACTTTGAATATGCATACCGTAGACAGTAGGTGCCCTAGTGGCTTAAATATCCTACCGAGGTGTTATGATAGAGCGTTTATAGCATTCAATTGTATTGAATAGCGAACGGAATCATGGCCCTTGCTTAATCTGCGAGGGCCTTTCTCATGCATCGAGGATAGGATCTCTCTAATTTACACGGGATGTAACAATTAACGGGAGGTGTACAGTTTGGCTAACGCTAAAATTATCCAAAAGAAACAAGAAGCAGTTGACGTGGTAGCTGCGAAGCTTGCTTCCAGCCCAAGTACAATCGTTGCTGATTATCGCGGATTGAACGTTGCTCAAGTAACTGAACTTCGTAAACAGCTTCGCGAAGCTGGTGTTGAGTTCCAAGTTCTTAAAAACTCAATCGTTCGTCGCGCGACTGAAGGTACTGAATATTCAGCGCTTAACGATATTCTTTCTGGTCCTACAGCAGTAGCATTCAGCGCAGAAGACGCTGTTGCTCCAGCTAAAATTCTTAACGATTTCGCTAAGAAAAACGACGCTTTGAAACTTAAAGGTGGTCTAGTTGAAGGTAAAGTTGTTGATGGAGATCAAGTAAAAGCTCTTGCAGAACTTCCTTCTCGCGATGGTCTTCTTTCTATGCTACTCAGCGTACTACAAGCTCCAGTTCGCAACTTCGCGCTTGCAGTTAAAGCTGTTGGAGAGAAACAAGAAGCACAAGCTTAATCTTGTTTCATAGATTTGTGTTTTATAATTGATGCATCATGCATCGCAAACCAAAAAAAATAATATAATTACCGGAGGTAATATCATGTCTAAAGAACAAATCTTAGAATCAATTAAAGGTATGACTGTTCTAGAACTAAATGATCTTGTTAAAGCTATCGAAGAAGAATTCGGCGTAACTGCTGCAGCTCCAGTTGCAGTAATGGCTGGTGGCGCAGATGCTGGTGCGGCTGCTGCTCAAACTGAATTCGATGTTATTCTTAACAACGCTGGTGCTTCTAAAATCAACGTAATCAAAGCTGTTCGTGAAATCACAGGTCTTGGCTTGAAAGAAGCTAAAGAAGTTGTTGATGGCGCTCCTAAAGCAATCAAAGAAGGCGTTAGCCAAGAAGATGCAGAAGCTATCAAAGCTAAGCTTGAAGAAGCTGGCGCATCTGTAGAAGTTAAGTAATTAACTTTTGCAATCCTACTTGCTAACTAAATGGCGAGTATAACAGAGCCCCTTGAAGCCTAGGTTTCAAGGGGCTTCTTATATGATTGATTGAAGGTTGGTGAAACGGTTGTCCAATCATTACTATTCAAAGCAACCAACAGTAGCGAGTTCAAAGAAACAACATGAATGGAATTTACGGGGTTTTAATATTAAGCTAGCAACCGATGCTGGAGTATTTTCGAAATCTGGCGTTGATTATGGTAGCCAAGTGTTGATCGAAGTCATGCAATTTGCTGAGAATGCTACCGTATTAGATGTAGGTTGTGGCTATGGCCCGATTGGAATTACTGCAGCTAAGCTCGCGCCACAAGGTCATATCACAATGATTGATATTAATGAGCGAGCGGTTCAACTAAGCAAAGCTAATGCAAAACAAAATGGAGTAAGTAATGTGACGGTGTTACAAAGCGATCTCTATGAATCAGTGAAAAATCAACATTTTGATTGCATTATTAGTAATCCACCGATTCGTGCTGGTAAAGTTGTTGTGCATCGTGTTTTTGAAGAAGGTTATAACTTGCTTAATGCTGGCGGAAGTATGTGGATTGTTATTCAGAAGAAGCAAGGTGCTCCTTCAGCTTTCGAAAAATTGGTACAATTATTCGGTGATGTTGAAGAAGTAACGAAGGATAAAGGATATCGCATTTTCAAGGCAGTAAAAGCTAAATAACAATTTTATGAAAATTATACTGAAAAAACTCAAAAACATTTGACTTGACATTTCTAATATGTTAGTATTGTGGAATGTCAGCATAAAATTGCTTATAATCTCTTTAGTTAACTAAAGTGTCAAGTGCCGAATTTCACGCGATTTGAAATAATTTGGTATTTTTTGAGTAAACAGTAAGAATTTGGGCAAAATTACTTGATATGACCTACGTTATCGCGTGACGGATGGTTTACTGCCAGAAACATGCTCTTTTTTCGAACGTATTCGATAAGGGCTTTTCTTTATTTTTATGATAACTACAGTCATAATAATTAGTTATCGCAACAGCTGTGGAAATTACGTTGCTGTTAGACAGACATGAGGGGTGAGGTTAAGTTGGCAGGACAACTTGTTCAGTATGGTCGACGTACTCGTAGGAGCTACAGTCGAATCAAAGAGGTGCTGGAAGTCCCGAACCTGATTGAAATCCAACAAAAATCGTATGAGAAGTTTTTGGACAATGACTTAATTGAGTTATTCCAAGATATCTCTCCGATTTCGGACTTTACGGGCAATTTATCGCTTGAGTTTATTGATTACAGCTTAGGTGAACCGAAATATTCAGTCGATGAATCGAAAGAACGGGATGTTACGTTTGCAGCTCCTTTACGTGTGAAAGTACGTTTAATCAACAAGGAGACAGGCGAGGTTAAGGAACAAGAAGTCTTTATGGGTGATTTCCCACTAATGACAGAGACCGGCACGTTTATTATTAACGGGGCGGAACGCGTTATCGTCAGCCAATTGGTACGATCCCCGAGTGTGTATTTCAGCACTAAAGTTGATAAAAACGGTAAAAAAGCATTCACGGCTACTGTAATTCCTAACCGTGGTGCATGGCTTGAACTTGAAACTGATGCTAAGGATATCGTCTACGTTCGTATTGACCGTACACGTAAAATCCCAGTAACAGTACTTCTTCGTGCGCTTGGATTTGGTACTGATGCTGAAATTCTTGATCTTCTTGGTCATGATGAATACATCAGCAACACTCTTGATAAGGACAGCACAGATTCAACAGAGAAAGCTCTGATTGAAATTTATGAGCGTCTTCGTCCAGGTGAGCCGCCAACATTGGATAACGCTAGAAGCTTGCTAGTAGCTCGTTTCTTCGATCCGAAACGCTATGATTTAGCGAATGTTGGTCGATACAAAATTAATAAGAAGCTTCACATTAAGAATCGTCTTTTCAATCAACGTCTTGCAGAAGATTTGATTGATGCTTCGACTGGTGAAATTGTTGCTGAAAAGGGACAAGTGATTGATCGTCGTATTCTAGACCAAATTCTTGATCGTCTTGAATCAGATATCGGCTTCAAAACATATTCCGTTGGTAACGGTGTGTTAGAATCTCATGATATTCCGCTTCAAACGATTAGTGTGTACGCTCCTAATGATGAGAGTAAAATCATCAAAATTATCGCTAACGGTATTATTGATAAATCTGTTAAGCATATTACGCCTGCAGATATTATCTCTTCTATCAACTACTTCCTTAACTTATTACAAGGTGTAGGCGATGTAGACGATATTGACCACTTAGGTAACCGTCGTTTGCGTTCAGTTGGCGAATTGTTGCAAAACCAATTCCGTATCGGTCTTTCTCGTATGGAACGTGTTGTTCGTGAGAGAATGTCGATTCAGGATGCTAATGCTATTACGCCTCAAGCGTTAATTAATATTCGTCCTGTAATTGCATCAATTAAGGAGTTCTTCGGTTCTTCTCAATTGTCTCAATTTATGGACCAAACAAACCCACTAGCGGAATTGACGCATAAGCGTCGTCTATCTGCACTAGGACCCGGTGGTTTGACGCGTGAACGCGCAGGCTTTGAAGTGCGTGACGTTCATAACTCTCACTATGGTCGTATGTGTCCGATTGAAACGCCAGAGGGACCAAACATCGGTTTGATCAACTCCTTATCAACATATGCACGTATCAATGAATATGGTTTCATTGAAGCTCCATATCGTTGGGTTGATCCTGAAACAGGTATTGTAACAGAGCGTATCTCTTACATGACTGCCGATGAGGAATACAACTATATTGTTGCACAAGCGAACGCACCGCTTACTGAAGATAGTAAGTTTGCTGATAAAGAAACGATTGTTCGTTTCAATAAGCAAGCTGATAACATCTTAACGATGCCTAGTAGCCGTGTTGACTATATGGACGTATCACCTAAGCAAGTTGTTTCCGTTGCGACAGCGTTGATTCCATTCCTAGAGAATGATGACTCCAACCGTGCGCTAATGGGATCGAACATGCAACGTCAAGCAGTACCTTTGCTTATTCCTAGATCACCACTTGTTGGTACTGGTATGGAGCATAAGGCTGCGAAAGACTCAGGCGTATGCGTAGTATCCAAATTCGATGGTGTAATTGAACGTGCTACAGCTAATGAAATTCTTCTTCGTCGTGTAGAAATCGTAGACGGTAAGGAAGTACAAGGCGATCTAGTTAGACATAAGATTCACAAATTTATGCGTTCTAACCAAGGTACTTGTATTAACCAACGTCCACTAGTTCGTAAAGGTGATATCATCAAAAAAGGTGATATTCTTGCGGATGGTCCTTCTACAGAGAAGGGTGAATTGGCTCTAGGTCGTAACGTGGTTGTCGCGTTTATGACTTGGGAAGGTTATAACTATGAGGATGCGATCCTTCTTAGTGAAAAACTAGTTAAAGAAGATGTTTATACATCTATCCATATTGAAGAGTATGAATCTGAAGCTCGTGATACTAAGCTTGGACCAGAGGAAATTACTCGTGATATTCCTAACGTTGGTGAAGATGCACTTCGTAACCTTGATGAGCGTGGTATCATCCGCGTCGGTGCTGAAATCAATTCTGGTGACATTCTAGTTGGTAAAGTTACGCCTAAAGGTGTAACGGAACTTACTGCTGAAGAACGTCTACTTCATGCGATCTTTGGTGAGAAAGCTCGTGAAGTTCGTGATACTTCTCTTCGTGTACCACATGGTACGACTGGTATCGTTGTTGATGTTAAAGTATTTACTCGTGAAAATGGCGATGAACTTCCACCGGGAGTTAATCACTTAGTACGTGTATACATTGCTCAAAAACGTAAAATCTCTGAAGGCGATAAAATGGCGGGACGTCATGGTAACAAAGGTGTCATCGCACGTATTATGGCTGAAGAAGATATGCCGTTCTTACCGGATGGAACTCCTGTAGAGGTTGTTCTTAACCCACTAGGTGTACCATCACGTATGAACATCGGTCAAGCGCTTGAAGTTCACTTAGGTATGGCTTGTAAATTGCTAGGAATTCATGCTGCAACTCCAGTATTCGATGGTGCCAATGAGAATGATGTCTTCGATACTATGGAAGAAGCAGGTATGAACCGTAACGGTAAAACTATTCTTTATGATGGACGTACCGGTGATGAGTTTGAACGTGAAGTTACAGTTGGTGTCATGTATATGATCAAACTGGCGCACATGGTTGAAGATAAAATCCATGCTCGTTCTACTGGTCCTTACTCACTTGTTACACAACAGCCACTTGGAGGTAAAGCTCAATTTGGTGGACAGCGTTTCGGTGAGATGGAGGTATGGGCACTTGAAGCATATGGTGCTGCTTATACACTACAAGAAATTCTTACGGTTAAATCCGATGACGTTGTTGGTCGTGTGAAAACATACGAATCTATCGTTAAAGGTGAAAATGTTCCAGAACCAGGCGTTCCAGAATCATTCAAAGTATTGATTAAGGAGCTTCAAAGTTTGGGTATGGACGTTAAGATCCTATCGGAGAACGAAGAAGAGATCGAAATGAAAGAGATGGATGACGACGATGACGGTACAAGCGAAAAGCTTAACCTAGAAGACGTTGAAGTTGAAGCATTCGAAACTGCTCCTGTAGTTGCTAGTAATTCAGAATCAGTAGAAGAAGAATTTACTGATGAAGACGAAGATAATGTTGATTTAGCATAATTTCACAAAGCACAAACTAAGCTTCAGTCAGTGTAGAGAATACTCTCGCTGATTGAAGTTTGGTGCTTAATAAGACATAGTCATACATGACGAAGGAGGGTTGCTCCTTGTTGGACGTGAACAACTTCGAGTATATGAAAATTGGTTTGGCATCGCCAGACAAGATTCGCTCATGGTCCCGCGGAGAGGTTAAAAAGCCGGAAACCATCAATTATAGAACGTTGAAACCGGAGAAAGAAGGTCTTTTCTGTGAAAAGATTTTCGGACCAACAAAGGACTGGGAATGTCATTGCGGTAAATACAAACGTGTACGTTATAAAGGCGTAGTTTGTGATCGCTGTGGTGTTGAAGTCACTCGTGCTAAAGTACGTCGTGAACGTATGGCACACATTGAACTAGCAGCGCCTGTAACTCATATTTGGTACTTTAAAGGTATTCCAAGTCGTATGGGTCTAGCGCTAGATATGTCTCCTCGTTCTCTAGAAGAGATTATCTATTTTGCATCATATGTTGTAACTGATCCTGGTGAAACTCCACTTGAGAAAAAACAACTATTGTCCGAGAAGGAATATCGTAGCTACCGTGAAAAATACGGTTACGGTTTCCAAGCAGGTATGGGTGCTGAAGCTGTTAAGAAATTGCTTCAAGATATCGATATTGAAGGTGAACTTGTAACGTTGAAGGAAGAATTGCGCACTGCTCAAGGCCAACGTCGTAATCGTGCGATTAAACGTCTTGAAGTAGTTGAAGCATTCCGTAATTCCGGTAATATGCCTGAGTGGATGGTTATGGATGTACTTCCTGTCATTCCTCCAGAACTTCGTCCGATGGTTCAATTAGATGGTGGTCGTTTTGCTACATCTGACTTGAATGATCTATATCGTCGTGTTATTAACCGCAATAACCGCCTAAAACGTCTTCTTGATCTTGGTGCACCTGATATTATCGTGCAAAATGAGAAACGTATGCTTCAAGAAGCTGTTGATGCTTTGATTGATAATGGTCGTCGCGGCCGTCCTGTAACAGGTCCTGGTAACCGTCCGTTGAAATCATTGTCTCATATGCTTAAAGGTAAACAAGGTCGTTTCCGTCAGAACTTACTAGGTAAACGTGTCGACTATTCTGGTCGTTCGGTTATCGTTGTAGGTCCTAACTTGAAAATGTACCAATGTGGTCTACCAAAAGAAATGGCGCTAGAATTGTTCAAGCCTTTCGTTATGAAAGAACTTGTTAATAAAGGTCTAGCACATAACATTAAGAGTGCTAAGCGTAAAGTTGAGCGTGTAAGTGCAGAAGTTTGGGATGTACTTGAAGAAGTTATTAGAGAGCATCCAGTCCTTCTAAACCGTGCCCCAACATTGCATAGACTTGGTATTCAAGCTTTTGAACCGATTCTTGTTGAAGGTCGTGCAATTAAATTGCATCCATTAGTATGTACAGCTTATAACGCTGACTTTGATGGTGACCAAATGGCGGTTCACGTTCCATTGTCTGCTGAAGCACAAGCTGAAGCACGTATGCTGATGCTAGCTTCTGGTAACATCTTGAACCCTAAAGATGGTAAACCAGTCGTTACGCCGTCTCAGGATATGGTTTTAGGTTCATTCTACCTTACAATGGACAATAAAGAAGCTAAAGGCAGTGGCGGTATCTATGCTACGGTGAATGAAGTAGTTTCTGCTTATCAACGTGGTGCCGCAGCTCTTCATGCTCGTATTGTCATCCCTGCTAAAGCATTGAACAAAACAAGCTTTACAGATAAACAAAACGCTGCGCTTCTTTGCACAACAATAGGTAAAGTAATTTTCAACGAAATATTCCCATCAGAATTCCCATATATCAACGAAGCTACTAAAACTAACTTGATAAATGGTATTCCTGATCACTATTTCGTATATGAAAAAGGTGCAGACCTACAAAAAATTATGAATGACTTCCCGATAGCTCCTGCGGTTGGTAAAGACTACTTAGGAACAATTATCGCGGAATGTTTCCGTAAATATCACACAACGAAAACGTCTGTTATTCTTGATTTGATCAAACAACTTGGTTTCACTTATTCTACTAAAGCTGGTATTACTATCGGCGTAGCTGATATCATCATTCCAAAAGAAAAAGCTGGAATTATGAAGCTTTCAGAAGAAAAAGTAGCAACAGTTATGAACCAATATCGTCGTGGTCTTATTACGAATGAAGAACGTTATGACCGTATCATTAGCATTTGGAGTAAGTGTAAGGATGAAATTACAGATGTCCTAATGAAATCTATGGACCGCTATAATAACATCATGCTTATGGTTGACTCTAAAGCCCGTGGTAATAAATCTCAAATTACTCAACTAGGTGGTATGCGTGGTCTAATGGCCAATCCATCTGGTCGTATCATTGAGTTACCGATCAAATCTAACTTCCGTGAAGGTCTTACAGTACTAGAGTACTTTATCTCTACGCATGGTGCGCGTAAAGGTCTTGCCGATACAGCGTTACGTACAGCCGATTCAGGTTACCTAACTCGTCGTCTAGTTGACGTTGCACAAGACGTTATCGTTCGTGAAGAAGATTGTGGTACAGATAAAGGATTTATCGTTAGCAAAATTCAAGATGGTAAAGAGGTTATTGAAGACCTGTTTGACCGTATTGAAGGTCGTTATTCATTCGAAACGGTTCGTCATCCGAAAACTGGTGAAGTTCTAGTTAACCGTAATGAACTTATCGATGCAGATAAAGCTGAAACAATCGTTGAAGCCGGTGTAGAAAAACTTCAAATTCGTTCTGTACTTAGCTGTCGTGCTCGTCACGGCGTATGTAAAGTATGTTATGGTCGTAACCTTGCTACTGGTAAACATGTTGAGATTGGTGAAGCGGTTGGTATTATCGCAGCTCAATCTATCGGTGAGCCAGGAACACAGTTGACAATGCGTACGTTCCATACGGGCGGTGTAGCCGGAGATGATATTACACAAGGTCTTCCGCGTATCCAAGAACTATTCGAAGCACGTAATCCTAAAGGTCAAGCGCTTATTTCTGAGCTTGATGGTGTCGTGAAGAAAATTCACGAAACGAAAGATCGTCGTGTTATTGAAATTCAAGGTGAAGCAGAGTCTAAAGAATATCCTGTTACTTACGGATCTCGTATCCGTGTAACTGAAGGTCAGCATGTTGAGGCTGGAGATGAACTTACTGATGGTTCTATCGACCCTAAAGATATGTTGCGTATCAAAGGTATTCGTGGCGTTCAAAACTATATTCTACAAGAAGTACAACGCGTATATCGTAACCAAGGTGTAGAAATCAATGATAAACACATTGAGGTTATGATTAAGCAAATGCTACGTAAAATCCGTATCGTAATTGCGGGTGATACTACTCTATTACCAGGTTCATTCGTGGATATGCATGAATATGAAGCGGCGAACTTAGATGCAATTCTTACTGGTAAAGATCCAGCTATTGCTAAGCCTGTATTACTTGGTATCACTAAAGCATCTCTTGAAACTGATTCCTTCTTGTCTGCCGCATCATTCCAAGAAACAACACGTGTTCTTACTGATGCAGCGATTAAAGGTAAAGTTGACCAATTACTTGGTCTTAAAGAGAATGTTATTATCGGTAAGCTAATCCCTGCCGGTACTGGTATGCAACGTTACCGTAACATTCGCTTTGCAGGCATTGAAGAGACTGCTGGAACAGCGGTTCTTTCAGATGAGCAGAGTGAAGCGATTACTGTAGAATAAGTTTAATTGATATTAAATGAAGCGGTAGATTTTCATCACGATTTTGTGAATGGAGATCTACCGCTTTGTTTATGAAATGAAATGTTATAGGTCCACAACTAAATGAGTAAATAGTTGGTCGACTGCTTGACATAACCTATTAGTTAATGTTAATATATCGTAGTGCGCCTAGTGGTCGGGTATGGGTATATGCAACTTCATTATGAACCGCCTGGATCTGTGGGCTTGAATATGGGTGAGATGTCTACCAATATAAATGACATAATTATGGGAAGGGGGTGGCAACATGCCAACAATTAATCAGCTAGTTCGTAAAGGACGCCAAGCTAAAGTTGTTAAATCAAAATCACCAGCATTGCAAAGAGGTTTCAATGCTCTTAAACGTGAAGCTACTGAAACTAGATCTCCACAAAAACGTGGTGTTTGTACTCGTGTAGGTACTATGACTCCAAGGAAGCCGAACTCCGCGCTTCGTAAATATGCCCGTGTACGTCTTACTAACCGTGTAGAGGTTACAGCGTACATTCCAGGTATCGGACATAACCTTCAAGAGCACAGCGTGGTACTTATCCGCGGTGGTCGAGTAAAAGACTTAGCAGGAGTTCGTTATCACATCGTTCGTGGTGCGCTTGATACTGCAGGTGTAAATAACCGTATGCAAGCTCGTTCTAAATATGGTACTAAACGTCCTAAAGTTAAAAAATAATGGCAACTCCTAATCGGAGCAAGGTTAGACCAACACAAATTATTTATTGAAGAAAGGGGGACTTCTAATGCCACGCAAAGGTCCTGTAACAAAACGCGATGTGCTACCAGATCCGTTGTATAACTCGAAATTGGTAACTCGTCTTATTAACCGTATCATGTTGGACGGTAAAAGAGGAACTGCACAAACGATTCTTTATGATGCATTCAAATTGGTTCAAGAACGTTCTGGAAATGATCCAATGGAAGTTTTTGAAGCAGCAATGAAAAACATCATGCCTGTACTTGAGGTTAAAGCTCGCCGTGTAGGTGGTGCTAACTATCAAGTACCTATCGAAGTTAAACCTGAACGTCGTACTGCTCTTGCATTACGTTGGTTGGTTAACTACTCCCGTAACCGCGGTGAGAAAACGATGGAAGAACGTTTGGCGGCTGAAATCATGGATGCATCTAACAACACTGGTGCAGCTGTGAAGAAACGCGAAGATACACACAAAATGGCTGAAGCTAATAAAGCTTTCGCTCACTACCGTTGGTAGGATAAACCACGAAAAGAGGAAAATTCGATGGCAAAAAGAGAGTTCTCCTTGGAAAATACACGTAATATCGGTATCATGGCGCATATCGATGCGGGTAAAACAACTACAACTGAGCGTATCCTGTTCTTCACTGGACGTACTCACAAAATTGGTGAGGTACATGAAGGTGCTGCAACAATGGACTGGATGGAGCAAGAGCAAGAGCGTGGTATCACGATCACTTCTGCTGCAACAACAGCCGCTTGGAAGGGTAACCGCATCAATATCATCGATACTCCGGGTCACGTAGACTTCACCGTTGAAGTTGAACGTTCTCTTCGTGTATTGGACGGAGCTGTAGGTGTATTCAGTGCTAAAGAAGGCGTTGAGCCTCAGTCTGAAACTGTTTGGCGTCAAGCAGATAAATACGGGGTTCCTCGTATTGCTTACGTTAACAAAATGGACATCATCGGTGCTGATTACCTAAACGTAATTAAAGACATGCGTGAGCGTCTACAAGCTAATGCAGTAGCAATTCAAGTACCTATGGGTGCTGAAAATGACTTCGTCGGAGTTATCGATATTATCGAACGTAAGTCTTACACTTATGTTGATGATTCTGGTAAAGATCCAGTTGTTGGTGAAGTTCCTGCAGAATATGCGGAACAAGTTGAAGAGTTGCGTGCTATCTTGGTAGAAAAAGTTTCTGAGCTTGATGAAGTTTTGATGGATAAGTATTTGGAAGGTGTAGAAATTTCAATTCCAGAAATCAAATCCGTACTTCGTAAAGGTACATGTGAAACTAAGATCTATCCTGTAGTTGCAGGTTCATCTTACCGTAACAAAGGTGTTCAATTGGTTCTTGATGCAGTAGTAGATTACCTACCTGCTCCAGTTGACATCGAAGCAATTAAAGGTACATTAGAAGATGGTACTGAAAGTGCTCGTCCTTCTGATGATTCAGCACCTTTCTCTGCTCTAGCTTTCAAAATTATGACGGATCCTTACGTTGGTCGTTTGACGTTCTTCCGCGTATATTCTGGTGTTCTTACATCAGGTTCTTACGTATTGAACTCTACAAAAGGCAAACGTGAGCGCGTTGGTCGTATTCTACAAATGCATGCAAACAGCCGTCAAGAGATTCAAGAAGTATTCTCTGGTGATATTGCAGCAGCTGTAGGTTTGAAAGATACTACAACTGGTGATACATTATGTGATGAAAAGGAAGCAATTATCCTTGAATCCATGAACTTCCCTGATCCAGTTATTCAAATCGCTATCGAGCCTAAGACGAAAGCTGACCAAGATAAACTTGGTATTGCAATCTCTAAGCTTGCTGAAGAAGATCCAACTTTCCGTGCTTACACTGATGAAGAAACGAACCAAACAATCATCGCGGGTATGGGTGAGCTTCACCTTGAAATCCTAGTTGATCGTATGAAACGTGAATTCAAAGTTGAGACAACTGTTGGTGCTCCTCAAGTAGCATACCGTGAGACTTTCACAGCATCTGCGAAAGTGGAAGGTAAGTTTGTTCGTCAATCAGGTGGTAAAGGTCAATTCGGTCATTGCTGGGTTGAATTTGAACCTCTTGAAGCTGGTTCAGGCTTTGTCTTTGAAAGTAAAGTCGTGGGTGGTTCTATTCCTCGTGAATATATCGGACCAATCCAAGCTGGTATTGAAGAATCAATGAAAAATGGTGTTATCGCTGGTTACCCACTAGTTGATGTTAAAGCAACTGTTGTTGACGGATCTTACCATGATGTCGATTCTTCTGAGATGGCGTTCAAAATTGCAGGATCTATGGCACTTAAAGCTGCCAAAGAAAAATGTATGCCAGTTATTCTTGAGCCAATCATGAAAGTAGAAGTTACAGTTCCTGAAGAATACTTCGGTGATGTAATGGGTATGATCAGCTCTCGTCGTGGACGTATTGAAGGATCAGATATGCGTTCAGGTGCACAAATTGTTCGTTCTAAAGTGCCTTTGTCTGAGATGTTTGGTTATTCTACAACTCTACGTTCTGGTACTCAAGGTCGTGGCGTATTCTCTATGGAGCTTTCTCACTATGAAGAAGTTCCTAAGTCAATCGCTGAAGCAATTATTGCAAAAAACAAAGGTGAATAATCTCATTTTTGTAAAGTTTGATTTTAGCCGAAATTAGATATAAAATATCTAATATCGGCTTACACATAAAAAAATAATTAGATATATTGAGGAGGATTAAGTTCAATGGCAAAAGCTAAATTTGACCGTTCTAAACCGCACGTAAATATCGGTACTATTGGTCACGTCGATCATGGTAAAACTACTCTTACAGCTGCAATCACTACTGTACTTTCTAAAACATATGGTGGTGCTGCGATTGCGTTTGATCAAATCGATAAAGCTCCAGAAGAGCGCGAGCGTGGTATCACAATCTCTACTTCTCACGTAGAGTATGAAACACCAACTCGTCACTATGCACACGTTGACTGCCCAGGTCACGCCGATTATGTTAAAAACATGATCACTGGTGCTGCACAAATGGACGGAGCTATCCTAGTTGTATCTGCAACTGATGGTCCTATGCCACAAACTCGTGAGCACATCTTGCTTTCTCGTCAAGTAGGTGTTCCTTACATCGTAGTATTCTTGAACAAATGTGATATGGTTGAAGATGAAGAGCTTCTTGAACTTGTAGAAATGGAAGTTCGTGACCTTCTTAGCGAATACGATTTCCCTGGTGATGATACTCCAATCATCCGTGGTTCTGCTCGTGAAGCACTTCAAAACACTGATGGTCCTTGGGCTTCTAAAATTGTTGAATTGTTCGAACAAATCGACACTTACATCCCAACTCCAGAACGTGATATTAACAAACCATTCCTTATGCCTGTTGAGGATGTATTCACAATCACTGGTCGTGGTACTGTTGCTACTGGTCGTGTTGAGCGTGGAGAAATCAAAATTGGTGATGAGATCGAAATTATCGGTCTTCAAGAAGAAACTCGTAAGTCTGTAGTAACAGGCGTTGAGATGTTCCGTAAATTGCTTGACTATGCTTCAGCAGGGGACAACGTTGGTGCACTACTTCGTGGTGTAGATCGTAAAGATATCGAGCGCGGTCAAGTATTGGCTAAACCAGGTTCTGTAAAGCCTCATACTAACTTCACAGCTCAAATCTACGTTCTTACTAAAGAAGAGGGTGGCCGTCATAAGCCATTCTTCACTGGTTACCGTCCACAGTTCTACTTCCGTACAACTGACGTAACTGGTATCATCAACCTTCCTGAAGGTTCTGAAATGGTTATGCCTGGTGACAACATCGAAGTAACTGTTGAATTGATCGCTCCAATCGCGGTTGAAGATGGTACTCGTTTCTCCATCCGTGAAGGTGGACGTACAGTTGGTGCCGGTGCGGTTGCATCTATCCAAGCTTAATAGACTCGCAGCGTAAGCTGCTTATAAAGAAGCCTCCATGCAAATGGAGGCTTCTTTTTTTGTGTAATTAATAATAAATGTAAATATATTGATGAAATTATGTTGCGATAACACTTTATAGCTAAGAAGTATTGACGTATTACCGTTGTGCATTTAATATGATGAAAAGAATATACAAGCGTTCATACAATTTTCACAATATGGAAGGGGTCATTTCATTGAAGAAGAAATTATTGTTTGGTTTAGCTTTATCTTTAATAGTTTTATCACTATCAGCTTGTTCTGGTGGGAAAGATTCAGATTCTTACAAAGTTGCAATTTCTCAATATGTAGAGCATCCATCTCTTAACGCAGTTTACGATGGTATTATTGATGCACTAGCCGAAGCAGGAATTAAAGAGGGTGATAACTTAGTTATCGATTTCCAAAATGCTCAAAATGATTTTAATAATGTACAACCCATCTCTCAAAAAATTAAAGAAGGCAACCCAGATGTAGCAGTTGGGATTGCTACGCCTAGTGCAATTGGACTTGTAGATGAAATCACTGAAACTCCAGTAGTATTTGCTGCGGTAACTGATCCGATTGCTGAAAAGCTCGTTCCTTCATTGGAATCACCAGGTGGTAACGTTACAGGGGCTTCAGATTCTAACCCTGAAGCTGTTGAATCACTTATGGATTTTATTGCTAATGAGTTTTCTACTGTGAAAAAAGTAGGTATCGTTATCAACGAAGGTGAGCCTAATGCAGTAGTTATGGCTGCAACAGCTGAAGCTCGTCTGGCTACGCATGGTATTGAATTAGTTAGAGCGCCGATCGTTAATAATTCTGATGTGCAAATAGCTGCACAATCTTTAGTGGGTAAAGTTGATGCGATCTACATTACTTTAGATAACTCGGTTGTAGAAGCGGTTGATACAATTATTCAAATCGCTTACGACAATGATATTCCATTCTTCTCGTCTGATCGTGACACTGTTGAAGCAGGAGCATTCGCAACAGTAGGGTTCAAATATTATGATCATGGCTATCAAGCTGGACAGATGATTGTAGATATTTTGAAAAATGGCAAAAATCCTGGTGATTTGACAGTGACTAAGCCGGAAAATCTTGATTTCATTATTAATACAAAAGCTGCATCTGAGATGGGTATTGAAGTGACAGATGCAATGAAGGCATATGTGAAGGATCCAGTCAATAACATTCTTGAATAATGGAATATTTAACATTAGATAAGTTTGACGGTACAAGTAGGGGATCAGGGAACTGATCCCCTACATACGTTAGAAAGTAAGGAGGAGTACAATGCTTTATTCATTAGTAGGTGCAGTAGAAAGTGGTTTGTTATATGCTTTAATGGCATTAGGAGTATTTATTACTTATCGAGTTTTGGATTTTCCGGATCTAACAGTAGACGGAAGTTTTACTACGGGAGCAGCGATTGCTACCATTATGACAATTAACGGCTATCCACCAATTGTTTCTTTATTATTCGCTTTTTGTGGAGGTGCTCTTGCAGGGTTAATGACAGGACTATTACATACAAAGGGTAAAATTAATGGACTGTTATCAGGTATTATTATGATGATTGCTCTTTATTCGATAAACTTGCGTATAATGGGTAAGCCTAATCTTTCTTTGCGTGATACAGCGAATATATTCGATACTGCCCCAGTATGGGTCATTGGATTAATAGCGGCAGTAAGTGTAAAACTACTATTAGATTTATTTTTCAAAACGAATATCGGATTAAGTTTACGTGCGACTGGTGATAACCAACGAATGATCAAAAGCTTCGGAGCTAATACACATATGACAACAATTTTGGGCGTCTCAATATCCAATGCATTAGTTGCCACTTCGGGGGGGTTACTTGCATTTTCAACGACTCAAACAAATAATAGTATGGGTGTCGGCATGATCGTTATCGGTTTAGCATCTGTAATTATTGGCGAAGCTATATTTGGTAGGAAAACAATATTCCGTGCAACAATTGCTGTTGTGTTAGGAGCTATTATATATCGAGTTATTTATGCATTAGCTTTAAGAATTCCAGGTATGGATGCGCAAGATATGAAGCTAATTACAGCACTTATTATTATTTTTGCATTGATTATTCCTACTATTAAAAATACAATGCAAGAAAAGAAAACATCGCGTAAACGTGCAGAGGAAGTTATTCAACAAGTGAATTCAACCTCGAAAGGGGGTAATACGCTAGATGTTACACATTAACGAAGTATCCAAATTGTTTAACCCAGGTACGATAGATGAAAAGATTGCGTTATTAAAAGCAGACTTACACTTAAAGACTGGCGATTTCGTAACGATTATAGGTAGTAATGGAGCTGGAAAGTCGACATTAATGAATGTAGTATCTGGTGTTCTTAAACCTGATCTCGGTACAATTGTAATCGATGGGACTGATGTCAGTAATTTACCTGAACATAGTCGAAGTCGATGGATAGGGCGTGTCTTCCAAGATCCCATGGCTGGTACTGCTCCGCATATGTCTATTGAAGAGAATTTAGCATTAGCTTATAAACGTGGTCAGCGCAGAGGATTCTCATTTGGCGTAACGAATAAGACGAGGGCTATCTTTAAAGAAGAGCTTTCTAAGCTTGGCATAGGTCTTGAAAATCGAATGGGTGCAAAAGTGGGTTTGTTATCAGGTGGTGAACGTCAAGCTCTTAGTTTATTAATGGCTACTTTCACTAGACCTCAAATATTGTTACTAGATGAACATACAGCAGCACTTGACCCCGCTCGGGCTGAACTAATTACTAATCTAACGGAACAAATCGTAAAAGATCTTAACCTTACTACAATAATGGTTACACATAATATGGAGCAAGCGATTAGACTTGGCAATCGTCTGATTATGATGGATAAAGGGCGTATTATATTGCAAGTTGATGAAGATCGGAAACCACAACTTACTGTGGAAAGTTTGCTACATGAGTTCGAGCAAATAAGCGGTAAGAAGATGACTGATGATCGCGTAGTTCTTGGTTAACGCTTAGTTTGAAATACTCTACTATATATAATAGAAGAAACAATATAAAAACAACGAATTTCAGTGATGAAAACTCGTTGTTTTTATTTGGAACATGACAAGTCCAATATAAACTTATATAATATGAAAAGTGCTCAAGTTAATGGATAACTCAAAACGCTCGCTTGTACTCATTAAGCTATTCTATGGAACAACTATTAGTGATGATAAGCGTACGCTTTGATCTATTAATTAGAGAATAATACGTCGAAAAAAACAAATATTGTACAAGGTATAAAATTAGTTGCAATCATATGCCTACTCGTGTATAATATTGACTGTTGGTCTGACGTTGCGTTGATGTGAGAGGTTGCCGACACACCCGGCCCCTTTGCCATGGGGCATGTGTAGGGTTTTCTTACGGAGTATGTCCGATTAAAAAATTGGGCGATAGAAGGAGGGACTTAAAATGGCAAAGCAAAAGATTCGTATTCGTTTGAAAGCATACGATCATAGAATTCTTGACCAGTCCGCAGAGAAAATTGTTGAAACTGCTAAACGTTCCGGTGCAGGTGTATCCGGTCCGATTCCGTTACCAACGGAAAAAACAATCATCACTGTTCTACGTGCTGTGCATAAGTACAAGGATTCTCGCGAGCAATTCGAGCAACGCACTCATAAGCGTTTAATCGATATCGTGAATCCTACGCCGCAGACTGTTGATGCATTGATGCGTCTGGATCTACCATCCGGTGTAGATATTGAAATCAAACTGTAAGATGAATTAATGTAAGTATAGAGAGGAATGAGGTGTCAACATGAAAGGTATCTTAGGTAAAAAACTTGGTATGACTCAAGTATTTACTCCTGAAGGTAACGTAATTCCAGTAACAGTAATTGAAGCTGGTCCTTGCGTAGTCTTACAGAAGAAAGACTTGGAAAACGATGGCTATGAAGCTGTTCAACTTGGTTTTGCTGACAAAAAAGAAAGCAGATCCAATAAACCAGAAGCTGGTCACGCTAAAAAAGCTAATACAACTCCTAAGCGCTACGTTCGCGAAATTCGTGGAATTAATCTTGGTGAGTATGAAGTTGGCCAAATCGTGTCAGCTGACTTGTTCGCACAAGGCGAATTTGTTGACGTAACAGGTATTTCTAAAGGTAAAGGATTCGCGGGTGTAATCAAACGTTGGGGTCAAAGTACTGGTCCAATGTCACATGGTTCTCGTTATCACCGTGGTCCAGGTTCAATGGGTTCTATCCAAGCGAACCGCGTACCGAAAGGTAAACGCCTACCAGGACATATGGGTACAGAAACAGTTACTATTCAAAAATTAGAAGTTATTCGTGTAGACGCTGAGCGTAACGTAATTCTAATTAAAGGTTCTATCCCTGGTCCTAAAAATGGATTTGTAAATATTAAACAAACGGTTAAGAACTAATTGTTGTTGAAGAAAGGAGGAACAAGAAATGCCTAAAGTAACAGTATTCAATGTGAGTGGTGCACAAGTTGGCGAACTAGAACTAGCTGATAGCGTGTTCGGTATCCAACCGCATGTTCATGTTATGCATAGTGCTGTCCTTCTGCAACAAGCTGCAGAACGTCAAGGAACGCACAAAACTAAAGGACGCTCCGAAGTACGCGGCGGTGGACGTAAACCTTGGAAACAAAAAGGTACAGGTCGTGCTCGTCAAGGTAGTATCCGCTCTCCACAATGGGTTGGTGGTGGTGTTGTATTCGGCCCTACACCTCGCTCATACGGCTTCAAACTTCCTAAAAAAGTTCGTCGCCTTGCGATCAAATCTGCACTTTCTTCTAAAGTAATTGCAGAAAACATCATCGTTTTGGATCAACTTGCATTCGCAGCTCCAAAAACGAAAGAGTTCGCAAACATTCTTAACAACCTTAAAGTAGAACGTAAAGCTTTGGTTGTAACTGCTAACTACGAGGATAACGTAGCATTGTCTGCTCGTAACATCCCTGGAGTTAAATTCGTCGCTGCTGATGGCATCAATGTTCGTGATGTTCTTGTCTATGACAAGTTGATCATCACTAAAGAAGCGGTAGAGAAAGTACAGGAGGTGCTTGCATAATGAAGAATCCTCGCGATATCATTAAGCGCCCGGTTATTACGGAACGTACGAGTGATTACATGGCCGTTAAACGTTATGTTTTTGAAGTAGACTTACGCGCTAATAAAACCGAAATTAAACTTGCTATTGAGCAAATTTTCAATGTTAAAGTAACTAGTGTTAACACTATGCGCGTTGCGGGTAAACCGAAACGTTATGGTAAATACAGTGGCTACAGACCAAATTGGAAAAAAGCTATTGTTCAATTAAGTCAAGATAGCAAAGAACTTGAATTCTTTGAAACGTCAGTTTAGAAAAGGAGGGAACACAAGTGCCAATCAAAAAGTACAAACCGACCTCTCCTGCTCGTCGTAACATGTCAGTTTCTACATTCGAAGAAATTACGACAAGTACTCCGGAGAAATCATTGCTTGCGCCGCTTTTCAAAAAAGCTGGTCGTAACAATCAAGGTAAAATTACAGTTCGTCACCATGGTGGTGGACACAAACGTAAATACCGTATCATTGACTTTAAACGTAATAAAGACGGCATTATTGGTAATGTTGCAACAATCGAGTACGATCCAAACCGTACATCTAACATTGCGCTAATCCACTATGTTGACGGAGCGAAAGCTTACATTATCGCACCTAAAGGTCTTAAAGTTGGTGACCAAGTTCAATCTGGTATTGGTTCTGATATCAAAATCGGTAACGCTCTACCACTTGCTAACATTCCAGTTGGTACAGTTATCCACAACATTGAGTTGAAACCTGGTAAAGGCGGACAATTAGTTCGTGCTGCTGGTACAGAAGCTCAATTGCTTGGTAAAGAAGAAAGTTATGTAACAGTTCGTCTTAACTCTGGCGAAGTTCGTCGCATTCTTAACACTTGCCGTGCTACTATCGGTGGTGTAGGTAATGGTGACCATGAGCTTATCAAAATTGGTAAAGCTGGTCGTAATCGTTGGCTGGGCAAACGTCCTCAAGTCCGCGGGGTAGTAATGAACCCTAATGATCACCCTCACGGTGGTGGTGAAGGTCGTGCTCCTATCGGTCGTAAATCTCCATTGTCTCCTTGGGGTAAACCGACACTTGGTTACAAAACACGCAAGAAGAAAAAAGCATCAAGTCAATATATCGTTCGTGGTCGCACGAAGTAATAATAGCTTGATACAAGTAGCATAACCTCGGTTATGCAAGAGCTCTTACGTGAAGGGAGGAACTCACATGGGTCGCAGTTTGAAAAAAGGTCCATTTATTGATGGACACCTTTTGAAAAAAGTTGAAGTTTTGAATGAAACAGAGAAAAAGACTGTAGTTAAAACTTGGTCTCGTCGCTCTACAATTTTCCCACAATTCATCGGACACACTTTTGCAGTATATGATGGTCGTAAACACGTACCAGTTTATGTGACGGAAGATATGGTTGGTCACAAACTAGGCGAATTCGCACCAACACGTACGTACAAAGGTCATGCGTCTGATGACAAAAAAACGGGCAGACGTTAATTTGCCCTTGATCACTTTCTAATGAATGAGAGGAGGTTCCCACATGGCAGAAGCTAAAGCACATGCACGATTTGTACGTATTGCTCCTCGTAAGGCTCAATTAGTTGCGGATTTAATCCGTGGTAAGAAAGTTGGCGAAGCAATCGCAATTCTGCGTCACACGCCTAAAGCTGCTTCCCCAATTTTGGAGAAGTTGTTAAACTCTGCAATTGCTAACGCTGAGCATAATAATCAACTTGACGTTAACAATTTGGTTGTATCGCAAGTATTTGCGAACCAAGGACCAACGATGAAACGTTTCCGCCCACGTGCAATGGGTCGTGCAAGTAGAATTAATAAGAGAACCAGCCACATCACTTTGGTCGTATCTGAAAAATAAGGAGGGATAACGAGTGGGTCAAAAGGTAAATCCTAATGGTTTGCGTGTCGGGATCATCCGTGATTGGGAATCCAGATGGTACGCAGAAAAAGACTTCGGCGATCTTCTAATGGAAGACGTTAAAATTCGCGAATACCTTAAAGGCAAGTTGAAAGATGCTGCTGTTTCTCGCTTTGAAATCGAACGTGCCGCTAACCGCGTAAACGTAACGATTCATACTGCTAAGCCAGGTATGGTAATTGGTAAAGGCGGAACAGAAGTTGAAAATCTTCGTGTTCAACTAGGTAAAATCGCTAAAGGTAAAAAAGTTCATATCAATATTTCAGAAATCAAGCATGCTGATCTAGACGCTATCCTTGTTGCTGAAAGTATTGCTCAACAACTAGAGCGTCGTGTATCATTCCGTCGTGCTCTAAAACAAGCTATGCAACGCTCTATGCGTTCTGGTGCAAAAGGAATTAAAACTGCAGTTTCTGGTCGTCTAGGCGGCGCTGAGATTGCTCGTTCAGAAGGATATAGCGAAGGCACTGTTCCACTTCATACACTTCGTGCTGACATCGATTACGGTACAGCAGAAGCAGCTACGACTTATGGTCGTCTAGGTGTTAAAGTATGGATCTACCGTGGTGAAGTCCTTCCGACTAAGAAGAAAGCTCCACAGGAAGGAGGCAACTAATCATGTTGGTACCTAAACGCGTAAAACATCGTAAACAACAACGTGGTCACATGAAAGGTCGTGCTAAAGGCGGTACTACACTAGCTTTTGGTGAATACGGTCTTCAAGCACTTGAACCATCATGGATCACTAACCGCCAAATTGAAGCGGCTCGTATCGCTATGACTCGTTATATCAAACGTGGTGGTAAAGTATGGATCAAAATTTTCCCGGATAAGCCAATTACTCAAAAGCCTCTAGAGGTTCGTATGGGTAGTGGTAAAGGTAACGTTGAGAAATGGGTAGCAGTAGTTAAGCCAGGCAAAATTATGTTTGAGCTAGCTGGTGTTCCTGAAGAAGTAGCTCGCGAAGCTATGCGTCTTGCATCTCACAAGTTGCCAGTTAAAACTAAGTTCGTGAAACGAGAAGCAGAAGTGGGTGGTGAAGCAAATGAAGGCTAGTGAATTTCGCAACCTAACATCTACTGAAATCGAGCAACAAATCGCTGGTTTCAAAGAAGAGCTGTTCAACCTTCGTTTCCAATTGGCAACAGGTCAACTGGACAACCCGACTCGTATTCGTGACGTGCGTAAAGAAATTGCTCGCGCAAAAACGGTTCTTCGTCAAAGAGAACTTGGAATCAGCAGCTAATAAACTTGCCAAGTGATAAAATATTCACTGTCAGGAAGGAGGCCAACTATGAGCGATCGCAATGCCCGTAAAGTTGAAATCGGCAAAGTGGTAAGTGACAAAATGGACAAAACAATTATTGTTGCTGTTGAGTCATACAAAAAGCACAACTTGTACCATAAACGTATTAAATCTACGAAAAAATATAAAGCACATGATGAGAACAATACTGCTAAAATCGGCGATGTTGTAAAAATCATGGAGACTCGTCCACTATCTAAAGACAAGCGCTTCAGACTGGTCGAAATTGTTGAAGCAGCTGTCATTCTTTAATGAACGTGTGTAAGAAAAGCACTTTTCTTGAAAGGAGGACGTTGAAATGATTCAACCGTTTACGCGACTTAGAGTTGCTGACAATTCTGGTGCCAAAGAAGTTATGTGTATCCGTGTACTTGGTGGTACTGGACGCCGTGTTGGTGCAATTGGTGATTTGATCGTGTGTTCTGTTAAACAAGCAACACCAGGGGGCGTTGTCAAAAAAGGTGATGTAGTTAAAGCCGTTATCGTTCGTACAAAGCGTTCCGTACGCCGTAAAGATGGTTCTTACATCGCATTTGATGAAAATGCTGCTGTAGTTGTTAAAGATGACAAGAGCCCACGTGGTACTCGTATCTTTGGACCAGTTGCTCGCGAACTTCGTGATAAAGACTTCATGAAGATCGTATCTCTAGCTCCAGAAGTTATCTAATTAAAGTTCGGTTTATATAACCCTGAAAGCGAAATGCGCAGGAGGTGTAATAAATGCCAAGAGTGAAAAAATTATTGGAATCCCACAACAACAAGCTTCATGTGAAAAAGGATGACACTGTCATCGTTATTTCTGGGAAAGACAAAGGTAAAAAAGGCCGCGTAATCGCAGCTTATCCTCGTCAAAACCGTGTTCTTGTTGAAGGTGTCAATATTGTTAAAAAACATGCTCGTCCATCACAGTCTAACCCACAAGGTGGAATTATTGAGCAAGAAGCAGCAATTCACGTTTCCAATGTTATGCATGTAGATCCTAAGAGCGGACAAGTAACGCGTATCGGATATAAAGTGCTTGATAACGGTAAAAAGGTTCGGATCGCTAAGCGTTCCGGAGCAGTGATTGACTAATCGTTATGTACGAAAGGAGGTCCATGACTAATGACAGCAAGACTGAAAGGTCGCTTTCTTAATGAAATCACTCCTGCTTTGATGCAGAAGTTCAACTATACTTCAGTGATGCAAGTTCCAAAAATCGAGAAGGTAGTAATTAATATGGGTGTTGGTGAAGCAGTTTCTAACTCCAAAATTCTTGATGTTGCACTTGAAGAAATGCAAATCATTGCCGGTCAAAAACCGGTTGTAACACGTGCGAAGAAATCCATCGCTGGATTTAAACTTCGTGAGCAAATGCCTATCGGGGTTAAGGTTACACTACGTGGTGAGCGTATGTACCATTTCCTTGATAAATTGTTCAACATCTCGTTGCCGCGTGTACGTGACTTCCAAGGTGTATCAACTAAAGCTTTCGACGGTCGTGGTAACTACACACTTGGTTTGAAAGAGCAACTTATCTTCCCGGAGATCGAGTACGATAAAGTTGATAAAACACGTGGTATGGATATCGTCATCGTTACAACAGCTAAGACAGACGAAGAATCTCGTGAATTGCTAACCCAAATGGGTATGCCATTTGCGAAGTAATCCACTACTAGGAGGTGTAATACCCAGTGGCAAAAACTTCGATGAAAGTGAAACAACAACGCGCGCCTAAGTTCAAAGTTCGTGCTTATACACGCTGTGAACGTTGTGGTCGTCCGCACTCAGTTTTACAAAAATTCAAAATTTGCCGGATTTGTTTCCGCGAGTTAGCACATATGGGCCAGATTCCTGGCGTTAAAAAAGCAAGCTGGTAATCAGCCTAGTTCGGGAAGGAGGTTCACACTAATGGTTATGTCTGATCCGATTGCAGATATGTTGACACGTATTCGTAATGCGAATGTGGTTCGTCACGAAACTGTAGAAATGCCCGCTTCAAAAGTGAAGAAAGATATCGCTGAAATTCTGAAGCGTGAAGGATTTATCCGTGATGCAGAATACATCGAGGATAACAAACAAGGTATGATTCGTATTTTCTTGAAATACGGTCAAAGCCAAGAGCGCGTAATTACTGGTCTTAAACGTATTTCTAAGCCAGGTCTACGTGTTTACACAAAATCTACTGAAATCCCACGCGTACTTGGTGGACTTGGAATTGCAATTATTTCAACGTCTAAAGGTGTAATGACAGATAAAGAAGCTCGTCAAGCGAAAGCTGGCGGCGAAGTTGTCTGCTACGTATGGTAATATAAGTAACGAAGGCAGGAGGTGTAACAATGTCCCGTATTGGTCGTAAAGCTATTACAGTACCAGCAGGTGTTGCTGTTACTTTGGATAACTCGGTTATTACAGTTAAAGGACCTAAAGGTACTCTTTCACGTACACTTCATAGCGATATGATCGTGAACGTTTCTGAAACAGAAATCGTGATCGAGCGTCCTTCCGATAACAAACTTCACCGTTCTCTACACGGAACTACTCGTTCTGTTGTTGCTAATATGGTTAGCGGCGTTACTGACGGTTTCAAGAAAAATCTTGAACTTGTTGGTGTCGGCTACCGTGTTATTAAAAACGGCGATAAAATCACATTAAACGTTGGTTACTCTCACCCGGTTGAAATCGCTCCTGAGAGCGGTATTGATTTCGAGGTTAATGGTACAACTAAAATTACCGTAAACGGTATTGATAAAGAGCGTGTAGGTCAAATCGCTGCACAAATTCGTTCTGTACGTCTACCTGAGCCATATAAAGGTAAAGGTATTAAGTACGAAGGTGAGCGCATTATCCGTAAAGAAGGTAAAGCCGGTAAGAAGAAATAAGCGGCTTTACAGCTCGCTTATACTTGCGTCTTAAGGCTATGGAAAGGAGTGTACCTGCATGATTACTAAAGCTGATAAAAACAAGGCTCGTCTGAAAAGACGTTTCCGCGTTCGTAAAAAAATCAATGGAACAGCAGCACGTCCTCGTTTGTCTGTATTCCGTTCTTCTAAGCACATTTATGCTCAACTAATCGATGATGTAGCTGGTGTGACAATCGTGTCTGCTTCTACTAAAGATAAAGATCTAGCATCTGCTATCGGTAACGGTGGTAATGTTGAATCTGCAACTAAAGTTGGCGATTTGATTGCAAAACGTGCTCTAGATAAAGGTGTTCAAGAAGTAGTATTTGACCGTGGTGGATACTTATATCACGGAAGAATTCAAGCACTAGCTACAGCAGCTCGCGAAGCTGGCTTGAAATTCTAATCAATCAATAAGGAGGTAAACGACTTGCGTGTAGATCCTAATACGTTAGAACTATCTGAAAAAGTAGTTCACATTAACCGTGTATCAAAAGTTGTAAAAGGCGGACGCCGTTTCAGCTTTAGTGCACTTGTAGTTGTAGGCGACGGAAAAGGCTACGTTGGCGCAGGGATTGGTAAAGCAGGCGAAGTACCTGATGCAATTCGCAAAGGTATTGAAGATGCTAAGAAAAACCTAATCCTTGTACCACTTGTAGGAACAACAATTCCTCACCTAATTGAAGGTCGTTTCGGAGCTGGTAAAGTTCTTTTGAAACCGGCATCTGAAGGTACAGGAGTTATCGCTGGTGGTCCAGTACGTGCAGTACTAGAACTAGCTGGCGTTGGTAATATTTTAACTAAATCACTTGGTTCTTCAAACTCCCTGAATATGGTGAACGCGACGTTGGAAGGTCTTTCTCGTCTAAAACGTGCTGAAGATGTTGCTAAACTTCGTGGAAAAACTGTTGAAGAGCTACTAGGTTAAGGAGGGAAAATCGATGGCAAAATTGCAAATCACCCTCGTTCGCAGTTTGATTGGCCGCAACGAGAAACAACGTGCAACAGTTCAATCGCTCGGCCTTCGCAAAATTCGTCAATCGGTCGTTCTTAACGACAGCCCAGCTATTCGCGGCATGGTACATCATGTTAGCCACTTGGTTAAAGTTGAAGAAGTTTAATTTTAACCAAAAGCTTGGTACAGATACTGTTACGAAATATATAAGGAGGTGCACGAACGATGAAATTACATGATTTAGCACCAGCTGCTGGTTCCACGTTTACGCCAAAGCGTAAAGGTCGTGGTATCGGTTCAGGTACTGGTAAAACAGCAGGTAAAGGTCATAAAGGTCAAAATGCTCGTTCCGGCGGCGGTGTTCGTCCTGGTTTCGAGGGTGGTCAAAACCCACTTTATCGCCGTTTACCGAAACGCGGATTTAACAACCCGTTCCGTAAAGAATATGCGATTGTTAACATTCAAGATTTGAACAGCTTTGACGCAGGTACAGAAATCACTCCAGAAGTTCTTCTTGAAAAAGGCGTTATTAAAAATACGCTAGCAGGAATTAAAGTCTTGGGTAATGGTGAATTGAACGTAGGACTTACAGTGAAAGCTAACAAGTTCTCTCAATCTGCGGTGGAGAAAATCCAGGCTGCCGGCGGTAAAACCGAGGTGATCTAATGTTTACGACCGTGTCCAATATATGGAAAGTACAGGATCTTCGTAGAAGGATCCTGTTCACACTATTTGTACTATTGATTTATCGTATTGGTGCCTTTATTCCGGTACCGGGCGTTGATACTGAAACGTTAAAAGCAGCTGGTTCTTCAGGTGAAGGCCTGATGGGTTTGCTTAATACGTTCTCAGGTGGAGCCTTGTTCAACTTCTCTATCTTTGCAATTGGTATTACACCATATATCACTGCTTCGATTATCGTACAGTTGTTATCTATGGATGTTATTCCAAAATTTGCAGAGTGGGCTAAACAAGGTGAAGAGGGTAAGAAAAAATCTGCTCAAGTCACTCGTTACGGTACAGTTATTCTAGGTCTAGTACAAGGTCTAGCTACAGCTATTGGTTTCAATAATATGTATGGGATTACGATCGTTCCGGATGCAAACTTTGTAGATTACTTAGTTATAGCTATTATTTTGACTGCAGGTACTGCTTTCTTAATGTGGTTAGGTGAGCAAATTACAGAGAAGGGTATCGGTAACGGTATCTCCATCATTATCTTTGCTGCGATTGTAGCTGGTTTACCAGGTCACATTCGTACAATTTATACAAGTGAGCTTGCAACTGATGCTACTTTTATGAGTTATATTAAAGTGCTTCTAATCTTATTAGTAGTAATACTAATGATCGTTGGAGTTATCTTTATTCAGCAAGGTATTCGTAAAATTCCTGTTCAATACGCGAAACGCGTAGTAGGACGTAAGATGTATGGTGGTCAATCCACTCATATTCCTATGAAAGTGAACGGCGCCGGTGTTATTCCAGTTATCTTCGCTATTTCTTTATTGACGTTCCCAACTACGATTGCGAACTTCTTTGCAGATAAAGCTTGGGCAAAATGGACTATCGCGGAGTTGAGCTACGATGCACCACTAGGTATGGTATTGTATGTTCTTCTAATCGTCGGTTTCACATTCTTCTACACATTCGTACAAATTAATCCGGTTCAAATGGCGGATCAAATGAAGAAAAATGGTGGTTACATCCCAGGTATTCGTCCTGGTAAACCAACATCATCTTACTTGACTCGTGTTTTAACTAGAATTACTTTGGCAGGAGCAACTTTCTTAGCGGTTATTTCACTCTTCCCAGTGCTCTTCGGATCACTTGCGGGATTGCCGACCTCCGTACAACTTGGTGGTACTTCACTGCTAATCGTTGTCGGTGTTGCACTTGATACGATGAAGCAAATTGAAAGCCAATTGATGAAACGCCACTACAAAGGCTTTATCAATAAATAACAACAGGTTCGATAACGGGTTGCCGCGTTGGCAATTAAGCTAAGCGGTGCCCTAAAGGACCTATTGTGCTTAAAAGTGAGGAACGAGAGTATGAATATTCTATTTATGGGTCCTCCGGGAGCCGGCAAAGGAACGCAAGCGGAGAGAATCGTTGAAGAACTTAATATTCCGCATATTTCCACTGGTGATGCGTTTCGTCTAGCGATGAAACAAAGCACTCCAATTGGTCTGAAAGCGAAAGAATATATCGATCAAGGTTTACTCGTTCCTGACGAGATTACTAACGGCATTGTGAAGGAAAGATTAGCGCAAGCTGATTGCCAAAACGGTTTTCTACTTGATGGCTTTCCTCGTACTTTGCAACAAGCTGAAGCACTTGATGGCATGTTGCAAGAGCTTGGCCGTACGATTGATCATGTTGTTAACTTGAGTGTAGATCGCAACCTACTATTAGCTCGTCTAACTGGACGTCGCATCTGCAAATCTTGCGGAGCTACTTATCACGTAATGTTCAACCCTCCAAAAGTCGATGGCGTATGCGATAAAGACGCTGGAGAGCTGTATCAACGTTCAGATGATACAGAAGAAAAAGTGGGAACTCGTCTGGATGAGTATACATCCAAAACAGCTCCTTTGTTGAACTTCTATAGTGAACAAGGTACACTGCGCGAGGTTGACGGTGAACGAGATATCAATCTTGTTACAGCTGAGATCATTTCAACTTTAAGAGGTTCCTTGTAATGATCATTTGCAAATCCGATTCGGAACTGCAATTAATGAGAGAAGCAGGGCGAATTGTTGCCAAGACTCATCAATTAATGGTTCAAGCGATTGAGCCAGGTATTACGACGGGTGAACTCGATGCAATTGCAGAGCGTTACATTCAAAGTCAAGGTGCAATTCCATCATTTAAAGGTTATAATGGTTTCCCATCCAGCGTATGTGCTTCAGTAAATGACGAACTAGTGCATGGTTTCCCAGGTTCGCGTAAGTTGAACGAGGGTGATATAATTAGTCTTGATATTGGCGCTCAGTATGAAGGGTACCATGGGGATTCTGCTTGGACCTACCCGGTCGGAACAGTAACACCGGAAGTACAACAATTACTGACGATAGGTGAACAATCGCTGTATGCGGGAATATCACTTTTACAACCAGATGTTAGACTTTATACGATATCACACGCCATCCAGAGGGTAATCGAAGCAGCGGGATATTCCGTCGTTAGAGAATATGTAGGACACGGTGTTGGCAAGGAACTTCATGAAGATCCGAAAATACCAAACTACGGTATTCCTGATCGTGGTCCGCGGCTAAAGCCGGGTATGGTGCTAGCTATTGAACCCATGGTTAATATGGGTGAACGATACGTTCGGACACTCGAAGACAATTGGACAGTTGTAACTCGGGACGGTTCCTGGTGTGCTCATTTTGAGCATACAGTTGCTGTAACGGAGGACGGATTTGAGATATTGACCAAAATGCCTGAGCAGAATTAGAGGTAACGACGATGAAGCCAGTAGAAATCGGACAATTAATCAAAGTACTCAGAGGTAAAGACGAAGAACGTTATGCTATCGTAATTGAAGTGCTCGATGAGCGCTTTGTAAAAATTGCAGATGGTAGAAAGCGCAAATTCGATCAGCCAAAGAAAAAAAACGTTCTGCATCTCGAGCTGCTACCATTCATAAGTCAAGAGGTCGCAATCAGCTTGCAGGAATCAGGAAAAGTTACTAATGCAAAGTTACGTTATTTCATAGAGAAGTATGCACATGGAAAGGAGAGTTAATATGGCTAAAGAAGATGTTATTGAAGTTGAGGGCACGATAATCGAACCATTGCCTAATGCTATGTTTAAAGTTGAGCTTGAGAACGGACATCAAATTCTTGCTCATGTATCTGGTAAACTAAGAATGCACTTTATTCGCATTCTAACTGGAGACAAAGTTGTTATTCAGTTATCGCCTTATGATTTATCAAGAGGGCGTATCACCTATCGTAAATAGACTCGAGTAGTCTATGTTACGAAAGATTCGGGAGGTAATCACAATGAAGGTTAGACCTTCGGTAAAGCCGATTTGCGAGAAATGCAAAGTCATTCGTCGTAAAGGCAATGTAATGGTCATTTGTGAAAATCCGAGACACAAACAAAAACAAGGATAAAAGGAGGAGGAAACTAATCAATGGCACGTATAGCTGGCGTAGATATTCCGCGTGACAAACGCGTTGAGATCTCTCTGACGTACATTTTTGGTATCGGCAGAACGACTTCTAAAAAAGTTCTAGCATCTACTGGTGTTAATCCGGACACTCGTGTTCGCGATTTGACAGAAGATGAGCTTGGTCTGATTCGTGATGAAATCGACAAAGCAGTTAAAGTAGAAGGCGACTTGCGTCGTGAAATTTCTCTTAACATTAAACGTCTTACTGAAATTGGTTGCTACCGTGGTCTTCGTCACCGTCGTGGTCTTCCAGTTCGTGGTCAACGTACTAAAACTAATGCTCGTACACGTAAAGGTCCTCGTCGTACTGTAGCTAACAAGAAGAAATAAGAAGGGAGGATAAACGATAATGGCTAAAGCTAAAAAAGTCGTTCGTACTAAGCGTCGTGATCGTAAAAATATCGACACTGGCGTTGCACATATCCGTTCCACATTCAACAATACTATTGTAACGATCACAGATCCACATGGTAATGCGATCTCTTGGGCAAGTGCTGGTGGCATGGGCTTCAAAGGTTCTCGTAAGAGTACACCTTTCGCAGCTCAAATGGCTGCTGAATCTGCTGCTAAAGCTGCAATGGAACATGGTATGAGAACGGTTGAGGTTATGGTTAAAGGTCCTGGTGCAGGTCGTGAAGCAGCTATTCGCTCGCTTCAAGCTGCTGGCTTGGAAGTTAACTTGATCAAGGACGTTACACCAGTTCCGCATAACGGATGCCGTCCACCAAAACGTCGTCGCGTATAATTTGTAGACTTGGTGGTATCAAATGGAAACAATCTGTGAATAATGGTTGTGAAGGTTTGGCATACTACGAGGTTTGACATAATAACGACTAGGTAACGGAGCGACGTTTGAAGGAGGGTATTATTAGTGATTGAGATCGAAAAGCCGAAAATCGAAACCGTAGAAGTAAGCGACGGAGGCACTTATGGTAAATTCGTTGTTGAGCCGCTTGAACGCGGATACGGCACTACGCTGGGAAATTCGCTTCGTCGAATTTTGTTATCTTCTTTGCCTGGCGCTGCAGTAACATCTGTTCAAATCGACGGTGTTCTGCATGAGTTTTCTACAGTTCCTGGAGTGATTGAAGATGTAACTGAAATCATCCTGAATTTGAAAGGACTCTCGCTAAAAATCCACTCGGATGAAGAAAAGGTATTGGAAATTGATGCTGACGGTGAAGGTATCGTTACAGCTGGTGATATTCGTGCTGATAGCGATGTCGAGATTTTGAGCCCTGATCTTCACATTGCGACTTTGGCATCTGGTGCTCGTTTGCATATGAGAATTTTCGCTAACCGCGGACGTGGTTATGTGCAAGCAGACCGGAACAAGAGCGATGATCAACCGATAGGTGTTATTCCTGTAGATTCAATCTACACGCCCATTACTCGTGTTAATTATAGCGTTGAGAATACTCGCGTAGGTCAAGTTACAAACTATGACAAGCTAACGCTTGAAGTTTGGACTGACGGCAGTATTCGTCCTGAAGAGGCTGTAAGCCTTGGAGCTAAAATATTGACAGAGCACTTGGACTTGTTCGTTGGATTAACGGATGAAGCCAAAGATGCGGAAATCATGGTTGAGAAAGAAGAAGATAAGAAAGAAAAAGTACTTGAGATGACTATCGAAGAACTTGATCTTTCTGTCCGTTCTTACAACTGTTTGAAACGTGCAGGTATCAATACTGTTCAAGAGCTTATCACGAAATCAGAAGAAGATATGATGAAGGTGCGTAACCTTGGTCGTAAATCTTTAGAAGAAGTTCAAGAGAAGCTTGAAGAACTAGGTCTTGGCTTGCGCATGGATGAGTAGTTGTTACTCTTAACTATTGAAGTGAAGAAAACAGCAAGGGAGGGGAAATCAAAATGGCATATCAAAAATTAGGTCGTGATGCAAGTGCACGTAAAGCTCTTTTCCGTGATCTTGTAACTGACTTGTTCCTATATGAGCGTATCCAAACAACTGAGGCTAAAGCGAAAGAAGTTCGTTCAATCGCTGAAAAACTAATTACGAAAGCGAAGAAGGGTGACCTTCATGCGCGTCGTCAAGTAGCTGCTTATGTTCGTCGTGAAACTGTTGACGGTGAGAAGGATGCTATTCAAAAGCTTTTCTCTGAAATAGCACCTCGTTATACTGAGCGTAACGGTGGATACACACGTATTCTTAAATTAGGACCTCGTCGTGGTGACGCTGCACCTATGGTTTACTTAGAATTAGTTGACCGTGGCTAATAGATAAGAGGGTGGACCTTACGAGGCCACCTTTTTTTGCGAGGTTGAGGTAGTTCAAAAAGTGGTCTTTGATAACGATGCTAAGCTAACGCAGCTTAGTCGACGTCGAATATGAAGTGAACTTGGAAAGTACGGTTCGCGTGTACCAATAACGTACACTTGCGCTTCCATCTTTCTCAAGTAGCACTCCATCTTCTCGGTTCTGAAAGCCCACTTTTTGAACCCTTATTTTAAGTTAGTTCATAACTGCAAGCAGATTTAGGAAGTGGATGAGACATAAGATGCGAAATATATGTATGAAGGTTAGTTATGATGGAACCGATTTTAATGGATTTCAGAATCAACCCAAAGGTAGAACAGTGCAAGGCGAGATAGAGCGAGTACTGAATATTCTAACTAGGGAAGATATTGATATTCATGCTTCTGGTCGAACTGATGCAGGTGTACATGCTCGCGGACAAGTTTTTCATTTTCTTACCGAATCACAAATTCCGATTGATCGATTTGCAATTGCGCTAAACACGAAACTTCCAGATGATATTATCATTCTAGAAGCTAAGGAAATGCCGCTTGATTTTCATGCTAGGCATTTAGTGAAACGTAAAACATATCGATATAGCATCGACAATGGAAAGTTTCCTGATCTTTTCGGGCGACAATATCGATTGCATGTCCCAGTGCCACTTCATTGTGACAAGATGAGACAAGCATTATCATATATTGTTGGTACACATGACTTTACTTCATTTACATCGACACGTTCGGTTAAACCGCATCATGTTCGTACGATATATGAAGCTAAGCTAGTGGAAGACGGACCATTTATTCATATAGAATTAACTGGTAATGGATTTACGTATAATATGGTTCGTATCATTGTAGGAACTCTCCTTAAGATCGGTCATGGCAAACGTAATCCAGAAGATATGGTAGCTATATTAGAAGGTTGTGAGAGAAGTCTCGCAGGGCCAACGGCGTTGCCAACTGGACTATTGCTAAAAGATGTGTGCTATACAGATTAGCTAGTAGAGTGTACAATTACTTTAACTAGTGACGTACAACCTCTAATCGACCACGATTAACGTGAGATTGAAGTTGATATGGATGCATAGCAAACTAGAATAATGAATAAATCTTTTCGATTCATTTTTATTCAACTTGATGTTTAGTAATTGATGGTAATAGCAACTGTTATTATATCAATAGTTGTAATGTCGTCGCATCATAATATGCTAGATTATGTCAACTAGTTGTTCAACCAGCCCCACTGACAAAAGGACCGCTTAATTCTTCGTTCTTGAAAAATCTCTTATCATCAGTCGATTAGACGCTTACTTTCCTTGTAGTATTGACCTAAATGAATGACTATTACACATAGTATTTACTTTAAGTCTAACTTTTATTGGAAAAGTTTTTAGTCTAAATGTAGTGAGAAAACTGCGATAATATCGCGGCTACTAAGCGAAAAGCACTTGATTATTCAATGGGCTTATAGTACAATATATTTTGTGCTTTCTTAGTGGCTCTCCCACAGCCCCGACTGAGAAGTACGACTGAATTTTCACAATGAATGAAGAATCACACGATTCCGTTGTTATAAAAAAGAAGAATGTATTTGAATCAAGGAGGAACATCCATGCGTACCACTTATATGGCTAAGGCTAATGAAGTTGAACGTAAATGGCTTCTGATTGACGCTGAGGGAAAAACTCTTGGTCGTCTTGCCAGCGAAGCAGCAGCGCTAATTCGCGGTAAACATAAGCCTCAGTTCACGCCACATCTTGACACTGGAGATTTCGTTATCATTATCAATGCTGACAAAATCGTTTTAACTGGTAATAAATTGGCTGACAAGAAATACTACCGTCACTCTATGTACACTGGTGGACTTAAAGTAACATCAGCTGGTGAAATGCTTTCTAAAAAACCAGAACGTATGATGGAACTAGCAGTACACGGTATGTTACCTAAGAATCGTCTTGGTAACAAAATGAAATTAAAACTTAAAGTATACGCAGGTGCGGAACATCCACATCAAGCACAAAACCCTGAAGTTTACGAACTTCGCGGGTAATAAAGAGGAGGACATGTTTCATGGCTCAAGTGCAATACTATGGAACTGGTCGTCGTAAGCACTCTGTTGCACGCGTACGTCTTGTGCCGGGTGAAGGACGAATCATTATCAACAAACGCGACATTAACGAATATTTCGGCTTAGAAACTCTTAAGCTAATCGTTAAACAACCATTGAACTTAACTGATACATTGGAAAAATACGATGTACTAGTATTAACTCATGGTGGTGGTATGTCAGGTCAAGCGGGAGCGATCCGTCATGGTATCTCTCGTGCTCTACTTAAAGTAGACGCTGAACTACGTCCATCTTTGAAACGTGCAGGCTTCTTAACACGTGACCCTCGTATGAAAGAACGTAAAAAATACGGTCTTAAAGCGGCTCGTCGTGCGCCTCAGTTCTCAAAACGTTAATATTCATGGAAAAAGCTCTCAAGCATTGCTGCTTGAGAGCTTTTTTGTTGTTAATGCGCGACATTCATAATTTACGATTCTATTTGTATCATATGTAAAAGTATGTTCACATTCGAAATTCCCCGTAAGTACATGAGGTAAGAAATGTTTCATATTATCTACTACGCCTTCATTATCCGGGTCAAGTACCCATTCAATTGATTTCCAGGCTAATATCCCTTCATCTTTTTCGATTGGTGTTGCATATACTGCATCTATGGATAATTCACAATAAAACAAATACATTCCTGATTCACCTTCGGTACTAATCCACTTTACAATCCCAGCTTCGTGTACTTGTTCTACATGCAGTCCAGTCTCTTCTTGAATTTCTCTAATAATTCCATCTAGAGGGAGCTCAAATGCTTCTAGTTTGCCGCCTACACCGTTCCATAACCCCATATTAGGTGCTTTCAACCGATTCAGCAACAATAGCTCTTGGCCTCTTCTTATAAAGCATATTGTATATTTCAACATATAAGTATCCTCTCTGTGGTCATTTAAGTCTATTATAACAGTCGAATGCTACTCATTTACTAAGGAGATAAAAGTATTTTATTGGCACTAAGTTAATTTTTGTTAGGAATAGATATTGAAGTCATTTATAGAAAAAGATATAATTTGTACAGCGTGCCTTAATTATTGTTGAGAGAAGCGAGGGGAATACTATGAATTTAATTGAGAAAGAACAATTAATCGCAGTGCAAGCTGTTGAGTTAGAAAATGCAACGCCTGAGGAAATTATTAAATATGCTGTAGAGACATTTCCGAATATAACATTCGCATGTAGTTTTGGTGCTGAAGATGTTGTACTTGTAGATATGCTGCAAAAAGTAAGTCCTAAGACAGATATTTTCTATTTAGACACAGATTTTCATTTCAAAGAAACATATGAGACTAGAGACCGTATGGTAGATCGTTACCCTGGTATCCCATTTGTTAAAGTAAGTCCTAAGATTACTCCTGAGGAGCAAGCGGAACAACATGGAGCAGAGCTTTGGAAGACGGATGCAACGGGATGCTGCAATATTCGTAAGGTTGAGCCATTGACGCGCATTTTAACACAGTATGAGGCTTGGATTACTGGAATTCGTCGTGATCAAGCTCCTACTCGTGCGAATGCAAAGAAAATTGAATATGATACTAAATTCGGTTTAGTCAAATTCAATCCGATTGCTGATTGGACTACCGAAGATGTATGGGAATACATTCGTAATAACAATGTAATCTACAATCCACTTCATGATAACCATTATCCGAGCATAGGTTGTGAGCATTGTACTCGTCAAGTAATGCCGGGCGAAGACCCTAGAGCAGGCAGATGGTCTGGGCAAGAGAAAACCGAGTGTGGGCTTCATAAATAAGAAGTTAATGATAAGTTTTAGTTAATGCTTCCGAAGTACTTTTCATTTTCAGAGAAGTATTGCGTGTAGCTAATGAAAAGTTTTAGGAGGATATAGAGAATGACTCAAATTAAACCACATGGTGGAGAACTTGTTAATCGAGTGGCAGAAGGTGAAGAGCGCCAGCAATTACTTGCTGTAGCATCTCAATTGCCGAAAATCTCCGTTAGTTCTTGGGCAATATCAGATATGGATCTAATTGGAGTAGGTGCTTTTTCTCCACTAACTGGATTTTTGAATGAAGCGGATTATCAATCCGTTGTTTCTACGATGCGTTTGGCTGATGGCACGCTTTGGAGTATTCCAATTACTTTATCGATCAATGAGCAAGAGGCTAGTACAGTTTCTGTTGGGGAACAAGCTGCACTAGTAGGTGAAGATGAAGTGATCTATGGCATTATCGATGTGGCTAGCATCTATAACGTAGATCAACAGCAAGAGGCGGTTCATGTTTTCAAGACAGATGATCTTGAACATCCAGGTGTTCAAAAGCTTTATGAACGCAGTAGTACGTATGTCGGCGGTGACATCACAGTATTGAATCGTCCAGTACCTGAGAAGTTCAATGAGTACTATTTTGACCCGGCTGACACACGCAAAATTTTCGCGGATAATGGTTGGAAAACGGTTGTTGGATTCCAAACAAGAAATCCGGTCCACCGTGCACATGAATATATTCAAAAAACAGCAATGGAAATCGTTGATGGTTTATTCCTGAATCCACTTGTAGGTGAGACGAAGTCTGATGATGTACCTGCCAATGTACGTATGAAGAGTTATGTGGCACTTCTTGAAAATTATTATCCAGAAAACCGCGTGTTTTTAGGAGTGTTCCCTGCTGCTATGCGCTATGCTGGACCTCGCGAAGCCATTTTCCATGCTATTGTTCGTAAAAACTATGGTTGTACACATTTCATCGTTGGTCGTGATCATGCAGGTGTTGGTGATTATTACGGTACATATGAAGCACAAGACTTATTACGTTCTGTTCCTGCAGAGGATCTAGATATCACACCGCTATACTTCGAACATAGCTTCTTCTGTAAGAGCTGTGGAAATATGGCGACGACAAAAACATGTCCACATGATAGCTCTGTTCATTTGGCGTTATCAGGAACTAAAGTGAGAGCGATGCTACGTGATGGCGTATGTCCACCACCAGAATTCTCTCGACCGGAAGTTGCTAAAATTTTAATCGAAGGTATGAGCATAACGACATCATAATATTAAAGCGGACTATTTCAAAGTTAATCACTGTTATCAAAGTCCATTTTTTGAACTACAACATAAAATGAAAGTTCAAAAAGTGGGCTTTCAGAACCGAGAAGATGGAGCGCTACTTGAGAAAGGCGGAAGTGCAAGTGTACATGATTACGTACACGCGAACCGTACTTTCCAAGTAGGGTTCATATTCGATGTCGAATTCACTTCAAAGTTAATCATCGTTATCAAAGTCCATTTTTTGAACAACAACTAATAATCATAAACTGCCACCTTGTCCCATATACATAGAAGTACAAGCACATGTAGCTGTACAATACTATGAATATCGCTATGAGGTGGTTTTTCTATGTCTATATTTCGACGAAGGCTAGTTGTATGGCTTACGCCCAAGGGGAAACGTCGGTTAGGTATTGGGGCGTTGTTAGTTGTGGCCTTAATATTTTTTCTTACGAGAGTAATTCCTGAAAGTAGTACTTGGACGACATGGAACATGCCATTATCAGGGATGACAATCGCAATTGATGCAGGCCATGGTGGAGCGGATGGCGGAGCAGTGAGTAAGCAAGGGGCCATTGAAAAAGATTTGAATTTATCAATTGCGCTATATTTGCGTGATTACTTACAAGAAGCAGGAGCTATTGTTGTCATGACTAGAGAAGGTGATTATGATCTGGCCAAAGATGAGACAAGATCCTATAGCCGTCGCAAAACAGAAGATTTAATGAAACGAGTGGCAGTGCTGCAAGATGCAAAGCCAGAAATGTTGATAAGTATACATATGAATAGTATTCCATCAGAGAAATGGTCGGGTGCACAAACGTTCTATCATAAGACAGGGACGAAAGCGAGTGAACAACTTGCAATAAGTATTCAACAGCAATTGAAATATAATCTTGAGAATACGCAAAGATCAGCAGCTACAGTAGAAACAATCTATATTCTTAAAGCGATGAAGGAATTCCCTTCAGCATTAGTTGAGGTAGGTTTTCTTTCTAATCCAAAAGAATCTAACTTGTTAGTAGATGCTGAGTATCAACGTACTGTAGCTGCTTCCATTTATAAAGGGATATTGCAGTATGAAACTGAAGGGAAAAAGATAGAGTGATGTAGAAAAGTTTCAAGAGAGTACTTCACTTCTTGTCATAAACCGCCTATGCTATAGAGAGTAGTCTGTTTGCGTATAACTATAAAGGTGGGAATAGTCATGACTTTATTAAGAGAGCAAGCGATTGAAATCATTGAAACTGTACTTGCTACACAATACAGCGCACATTCAATAAGTTTTAGAGATGTCATGGTCAGAAATAATCAAGTTTCTGTTACAGTGATCGGTGCAGTAAAGGAACAGCATCCCGCAATAGAGACGGCTTTATTCGATATGCTACAAACAAGTGGTGCTACCGCAGTATATTGTCGTTTTAGAGATGGAGCAGCTCCGGCAGGATCAGCACCGGAACAATCGGCAAACGTTAAGACTGATACGAGTCAACCTGTTCAAGGACATGCCGCTAATATGGGTAATACGCTGTTGACTGAGCAACCCAATGTTCAATTTATTGCGATTGCTTCAGGTAAAGGTGGAGTAGGTAAGTCTACGGTAACAGTTAATTTGGCAACTGCTTTAGCTAGACAAGGGAAAAGAGTAGGCATCATTGATGCTGATATATATGGATTTAGTGTTCCTGATATGATGGGGATAGAACAACGTCCCGAAGTGGTCAATGAACGTGTTATCCCGATTGAACGATTCGGTGTGAAAGTAATCTCTATGGGCTTTTTCGTTGAAGATAATAGTCCCATCGTATGGAGAGGACCGATGCTTGGCAAAATGCTACGTAACTTCTTCTCGGAAATTGAGTGGGGAGAGCTAGATTATGTATTACTTGATCTTCCGCCAGGAACAGGGGATATCGCATTAGATGTTCATCAAATGATTCCACATAGTAAAGAAATTATCGTGACAACACCACATGCAACGGCATCTTTTGTTGCTGCCAGAGCGGGTGCGATGGCAATTAAGACAGATCATGAAATCATCGGTGTTGTTGAGAATATGTCTTACTTCGAATCAAAGTTAACTGGAGAGAGAGAGTATGTGTTCGGCAGAGGCGGTGGAGGGAAGTTGGCAGAGACGTTGCATTGCGATTTGCTAGCACAAATCCCACTTGGAGTTGCTGATAATCATCCACTTGATCCTAACTTCTCTCCGAGTGTGTATTCGGCAGATACTGCGATCGGACAATTATATGATGAGCTTGCACAGAAAGTTGTTACTCACTGTGAACAGAAGTCATAACCGAGATAACTAAAAAACAACCCTTGTAGCTTTACAAACTACAAGGGTTGTTTGCTGTTTGTCTATTGCATATAATCTGAATAGAACTACTCAGATGAAGAATCTGAGCTCTTCTTACTTTTAGAATCTGATGAAGAATTTGATGAGCTTGATGAATCGCCACCAGAAGATTCGCCGCCGCCACCAGATTCGGGTGGTGTCGATAATTCTTCAGAAACTGCTTTTTTCATGAGCTCCAGCATTTCAAGGCGGAAAATCGGATTCTTTAATGATTCCTGCATAAGGCTAGTTACTTCTTTGCGGTAGTCAGTACCTTTAAGTACTTTCAATATTACTTTTTGCATCTCTTCGCTTTCAAATGCAGCGACAAGTCCCTCTTGATACTGTGGATCTTTAACTAACTGCTCATGTAGGTCCTTGTTCATATCATTAACAGCTTTAGCAAACTCGCCTGCGAAACGGGTATCGGTCATTAATGACTTAATGACCGAATCATAATCAGGCGAACTTATGACATCTTTAACAGCAACTTTGATTTTTTCCTGATCTTGTACGTTAAGTAACGAAGAACTTTGAGCAGTATATCCTGATTGTGCTGATGCAGATTCTTGTAGAGCTTTTTGTGCATCCTCAGTCTTGAGAATATCGATAACCATTGATTTCATATCTTTGTAATTCATTTGTTGGGATTCGCCACCACCGCCGCCAGAACTACAGCTTGTCGTCAGAAATGAACAAATGGTAAGAATAGATAGTAACATTACGAAATGTCGCATAGTAAAACTCCCTTGAACAGTGTTTTATAGTTATAAATGTTTTCGCTTCATATTCGATGCCAATTAAGCTCATTGCATCACTTTGTTATCAAAGTCAGCTATTTGAACTACCTCTTATAGCTATAGGATGTACAAAGTTCAATCTTTTATCATGGAGTTTGTTAGCATTTTTGTGGATACGTGGTAAAATACAGTAAAAAGCATGCATTGACTAATGTTCAGGAGGAATATCTGCGGTGACACTGAAAAAATGGTTTTTCTTATTTTGGAGTACAATGGCTATTGGTGCAGTTGTTTGTATGGTAGGCGGTTTAATTATGTTATTAACAGATCAAGGGGTCGGTGAGATCGGATTCGTTGATACTGGATTTAATTTATTTAATATGTTTCTTGGTGGATCTATGATTGGCGCCTTCAGTCAGATGGGGTTCTTCGCTTACTTGACACTAAATTATATTGCACTAAGTGTGTTCCGTCAGAAATACTTGTGGAATGCTTTGCAAGGTTATACAACGTTCTTCGGAGCTATCCTGCTTGGATATGTATTGTACCAAGATAGAACGAATAATTGGTTCTTCTGGGTTTTGCCGTTAGTGTTAATGGTTATGTCGCTAATAGCAGCTTACTTGAAAGTGAAACAAACGAAGCGGGCAGCATTTATTCCTACGTTATTCCTGATGTTTGTCGTAACAGCAGTTGAAGCTTATCCAGCTTTGCAAGGTGATACAAATGTGAACACCGTTATTTTTATGGTATTGCCATTGTTTGCGTGCAACTTCTATCAAAATTACTTAATGACGAAATTAACGAAAAAAGATACCACTGAACCTGTGGTTGTACCATCAGGTTCAGCAGTATCATAATTGATTTATTAATATGAATCGCAAGATGATCTATTGCGCGCTTAAAAGTTTACTTGATGAAACTGATGAGCTTGTGACAGCTTCACCTTGCGATTCTGTTTGTGTAATGAGATCAGTAACCGATACGAAATCAAATCCTTTGTTGCGAAGCTCGTCAACGATAATAGGTAAAGCAAGATGAGTTTGTGTCGCTGAATCACTGGCATGAAGTAGAATAATGTCACCAGGATGAGCTCTACTAATTACGCGGTCAGCAATTTTATCAGTACCAAGGCTCAGCCAGTCCATAGAATCGGTATCCCATTGAATGACTTGGTATTCTAATTCGCTAGCAATTTTTAATACACGTTTATCAAAGTCACCATTAGGTAAGCGGATTAGATTAGGTGCTTTGCCTGTTACGTCTGCTATAATACTATGTGCAGTCGTAATCTGACTACGAATCTCTTCGTCGGTTAGTGTAGAGTAATTATCATGCTTGTGACCATGACTTCCTATTTCGTATCCAGCATCTTGAATTTTCTTTACAAGCTCTGGGTGTGATTGGCTCCATACGGAAGAAACAAAGAATGTAGCGGACTTCACATCTTTTTCTTTTAGAACTTCCAATATAGGCTCAAGACGCTTGTCCCCCCAGCTAATATCGAATGTTAATGCAACGACATTTTTGTCAGTTGGTACATTATAAATTGCAATGGGCTGTTGTGGTGCGAACACAGTAATGTTATCACGCTCGGAATAGATAACACCTACGGCAAATACAAGGGCAATCGTTAAGAAAAAATACTTTTTTATTTTGCTGGCTGTAAATACAAAAAATGAATTCATGATTGATAATTCTCCTCTCTATTCAGCCAAGTCCGTCTTACCTAATGACAGAAGGCTTGGCAAATACCTAATTAGTACAATCTATGCTCGTACAACAAAGATATTCTAAGTTTTAATAAAGAGGTGGAAAAATGTTTCGATTGAGCCAAGTATGGCAAGATTTACGCACAACTGGACCAAGTATTATCGTTGCTACATTATTATTTGCAGTAAGTATGTACATGGGCGGTACGAATGATTCTTTTCGTGAATTTCTTATCATGCAAATGGATGCTTTAAAAGAACTGGTCAAAGAAATGGATCAAAGCAGTAACCCGACGTTAACATTAATAACAGTAATTTTCCTCAATAATGCGATTAAATCTGTTTTAGTTATCTTTCTAGGGGCTTTCTTTGGACTTTTCCCGATCTTTTTCTTATTGGTTAATGGAATGGTGCTTGGATTCGTTATTCAGCTCCCATCAGAAGGTGCTATGGATATTAGTGTATGGGATTTAATATTCAAAACTTTATTGCCACATGGAATATTAGAAATACCAGCATTAATTGTAGCGGGAGCATATGGATTGAGGCTTGGTCGATTACTATTTAGTACATTGGGTGCATTGATAACAGATCATAGTAAATTAGATGCAATTGGAGCCGCTTATAAAGAAACATTGAAACGTTGTGGTGTGATGGCAGTATACATAACCATTATTCTACTTGTAGCAGCTATCATTGAAAGTACATTAACGATGTGGTTAGCTACGACATAAAATGTTAGTGTCACAGAAGTAATAAAAAAAGACAAATATGAGCATAACTGTAAGACGATGTTTAACATCGTCTTTTTTGTATGTTTTTACGGTATAACATGAAGGAGGAGCTAACAGAATGCTCGGAATGCTATTTAATGATAGAGAATGTAAAGAATTTGATTACGTATTGCGAAAAGAGCTAGATGAGATGTTATTTGATCTTGGAGACTCCAGATTAGACGGTGAAATAAGAAAATCGATTATGAAGAGATATAAAATCATCTTTAGAATGTATGCCAGAATAGCTTCTCCTAAGCAATTATCGAAATACGTACTTAATGTCCGTTCGCAAAGATAACTAAAAACCCTTGTTATATAAGGGTTTCTAGCTTTTTCAAAAAGAAAATCAAAAAAAGTTTTAAAAAGGGGTTGCATTATAGTCAGCCCCTATGATATATTATTTCTTGTCGCCGCGAGAGATTGCGAGACACACACGAAAACGAAATGCGAGTCACACTTACATATGTAAATGAGAAACGCTTTGATATTTTCACTTGAAGATTTTCCGAG
>Ga0160453_100161_pt1 | contig 67378 bp, 59 predicted proteins | sample HID1971K_E6MG_FD_108228 | JGI IMG/M metagenome (GOLD analysis project Ga0160453, IMG submission 108228) | Enriched millipede-associated microbial communities from UW Madison campus, WI, USA - HID1971K_E6 MG | ecosystem: Host-associated > Arthropoda: Insects > Digestive system > Unclassified ...
CCGCGGCGCCCGTGTCGCGCGCCATCCACGCCGCACCACCGTGACCCTCGTGCAGCTTCCCGTCGCGTGAGCGGGTCCCCTCGGGGAACACCGCGAACACGCTCCCGGCCCGCAGGATGCTGCTGCCCGCGTCGAGCGCGGCGCGTGCACCGCGACCGGCCGCACGATGCACCGGGACGCCGCCGATCGAGCTGAAGAACCAGCGCTTGACGCGGCCGAGCATCCCGGAGCCCGTGAAGTACGACGACTTGATGAGGAACTGCACCGGGCGGGCCGCGGAAGTCGGGATGATGACCGTGTCGAGCGACGCGAGGTGGTTGCTCGCCAGCAGCACCGGCCCACGCTCGGGCACGTTCCCGCGACCGACGATGCGCGGTCGGTACATCAGCCAGAACAGCGGCCGCAGGATCACGCGCCCGACGAAGTAGACGGCGCCCGGCCGCGGTGCGGGCACGAGGCTCGGCGGTGCAGGCGCTATCACCTCGCCACCCTATCCGGCATCAGCCCTGGCGTGACCGCCGCCTCGTGGCGACGGAGATACACACAGAAGAAGACCGGATGCCTCCCCCCGAGGCATCCGGTCTTCTCAGCTCATTCGATTCAGAACGGGTTGGGCGTCAGCGTGTACTTGGTCTGCAGGTACTCGTGGATGCCCTCGGCGCCGCCCTCGCGACCGAGGCCCGACATCTTCCAGCCGCCGAACGGGGCTGCGGCGTTGGAGACGACGCCCATGTTGAGGCCCATCATGCCGGTCTCGAGGCGCTCGATCATGCGCTGGCCGCGGGCGAGGTTCTCGGTGAAGACGTACGAGACCAGGCCGTACTCGGTGTCGTTGGCGAGCGCCACCGCCTCATCCTCGGTGTCGAACGGGACGATCGCGAGCACGGGGCCGAAGATCTCCTCACGGAGGATGTCGCTGCCCGCCTGCACGTCCGTGACGACGGTGGGTTCGTAGAACGTGCCGGGGCCGTCGATGGCGTGGCCACCCGTCGCGACGGAAGCGCCGCGCGCGACGGCATCCGCCACCAGCTGCCCCGCCTTCGCGACCGCACGGTCGTCGATGAGCGGGCCGATGGTGACGCCGTCCTCGGTGCCGCGGCCGATCTTGAAGCCGTTGACGCGCTCGGTGACGCGGCGGGCGAACTCGTCGGCGACCGAGCGGTGCACGATGAAGCGGTTGGCGGCGGTGCACGCCTGGCCGATGTTGCGGAACTTGGCCGCGATCGCACCGTCGACGGCCTTGTCGAGGTCGGCGTCGTCGAACACGACGAAGGGGGCGTTGCCGCCGAGCTCCATCGAGGTGCGCAGCACGCCCTGCGACGCCTGCTCGAGCAGACGCTGGCCGACCGGGGTCGACCCGGTGAACGACAGCTTGCGCAGCCGCGGGTCGCGGATGATCGGCTCCGACACGGCGCCCGACGTGGAGGTCGTGAACACGTTGACGACGCCCTTGGGCAGACCGGCGTCTTCGAGCAGCTTCGCGAAGTACAGGGTGGTCAGCGGGGTGAGCTCGGCAGGCTTGATGACCACCGTGCAGCCGGCGGCGAGAGCGGGCGCGATCTTGCGGGTCGCCATCGCGAGCGGGAAGTTCCACGGCGTGATGAGGAAGCACGGGCCGACGGGGTGCTGCGACACGATCATGCGGCCGGTGCCCTCGGGGTTGGCGCCGTAGCGGCCCTGGACTCGCGAGGTCTCTTCGCTGAACCAGCGCAGGAACTCGCCGCCGTAGGCGACCTCGCCGCGCGCCTCGGCGAGCGGCTTGCCCATCTCGACGGTCATGAGGAGCGCGAACTCCTCCTTGCGCTCCTGCAGCAGGTCGAACGCGCGGCGCAGAATCTCGGCGCGCTCGCGCGCGGGCGTCGCGGCCCACGCCGGGAACGCCTCGACGGCGGCGTCGAGCGCAGCCTTGCCGTCCTCGGGCGACGCGTCGGCGATCTCTTTCACGACCTGGCCGTTCGACGGGTCGTACACCTTCAGGGTCTTGCCGGCCGACGCCGCGCGCCACTGCCCGCCGATGAACAGGGCGTCGGGGACGGACGCCAGCAGCTCGGTCTCACGGTTCTCGGTCACGGGGACTCCCTCGTCTGTGGTGTGGGGTGCGGATGCCGGGGGCGGCGCACACTCGGATCGTATACGATCGCGCGGCGCCGCGCTCCCATCATGCCCCTCTCACCCCGGATCGAACGCTCGCCGTCCGGGCGAAAGCTGGTCTGTGGTTCGACATCGTGTACAGGCTGCAATTCGGCGCGTTTCGTAGTCCTTTTAGTCTACAATAGTGGAATAACGAGAGGGGCGCCGTGGACCACCATGACGCAGCGGCGGACAGCATCGTCCGCGGCGGACGCATCCACACCTTCGATGCGCACGACACCGAGGTCGACGCGATCGCGGTGCGAGACGGCGTCATCATCGCCACCGGCGCCGCCGCCCAGGCGCTGATCGGCCCCGCGACACGGGTGATCGAGCTCGACGGGCGCACCGCCCTGCCCGGCATCAACGACGGCCATCTTCACGCGGCCTGGCTCGGCGCGCGCTGGCCGCGCATCTTCTTCGGCGACGCCGACCACGGCCACGCCCCCGACGGCACCCTCGTGTCTACCGAGCAGGAACGCCGCGAAGCCCTCACCCGCGCCTGGCGCCTGCTCGCGTCGCTGGGCATCACGAGCTACACCGAGCCCGGAATCGGTCCGGGCGAGGACGACGGCGAGACCGGCTGCTTCGGCTCCGACATGCTCGGCACCTACCTCGCTCTGCACCGGGAAGGTGCCCAGACGGCACGGGTCACGCTGCTGCGCCTGTTCGGCCGCATCGACGGCGACTCGCGCCTCGACGACGTGCTGGCGGGCATCGCCGCGCCGGTGCCGGCGACCGACCCGCGATGGCTCGCGATCACCGGGGTGAAGATCTTCGCCGACGGCATCCCTCCCATGCGCAGCGCGTGGGTGCAGGAGCCGTACCTCGACGGATCGCACGGCGAGCTCCTCACCCGGGGCGACGATCCTGTCGTCGCCTACCGCGAGATGGTCCTGGCCGCGCACCGGGCGGGACTGCAGATCGCCGTGCACGCGACCGGCGATCGCTCCATCGACGAGCTGCTCAGCACCCTCGAGCGCGCCGGCGCATCGACCCGACGGCATCCTCACTATGTCGTGCATGGCGACCTGGCCACCCCCGATCTGCTCGATCGGATGCGGGCGCTCGGCGTCGGCGTCGCGGTGCAGCCGCTCATCGCCGCCGCCACGCATGCGTGGGCGAGCACCCAGCTCGGCCCCGAGCGCGCCGGACGCGCCTGGCCGCTGGCCGAGATGCTGGAGCGCGGTGTGCTGACCACGATCACCAGCGACGCCCCGATCGCGACCCCGGACTGGCGCGCCAGCGTCGACGCCGCACTCGCGCTGCTGGGTGCCGACGACGCTTCGCTGCGCAGACGACTGCTGCGCGGCATGACCACGGCGCCGGCCGCGCAGGACGGCGCGACGGCCGTCAAAGGGTCGCTCGAGGCCGGCAAGTACGCCGACCTGTGCATCCTCGACGAGGACCCTCTCACTCCCGGCCGCCCCCTCGCCGGCATTGGCGTCGCCGCGACCGTCGTCGACGGCCGCGTCGTGTATCAGCGCGGCATTTCCGCACCGGTGGGCTGACCGCGACAGGCGCGGACCACGCGGTCGGGGCGTTTCGTCTCGCTCATCCCTCGCTCGCTCAACGAGCGGGTACTTCTGGCCCCGCTCACTGAGCGGATCGCACTCTACGAGCGCTGCCCGCCCACGACGAAGGCGCGGCGGCCGCAGCCGCCGCGCCTTCGGGGCTCGTGGGTCAGACCGCGGTGGCCACCAGGACGCGTGGGCTCGCGGGCAGCACGACCTTCTCGCGCACCTGCCAGCCGGTTTCGGCGAGCCACGCGCGCACCTCGCTCTCGGGGTAGACGACGGTGCCGTCGATCACGAGGTACTCCCCGGCGTGCACGGCGTCGAGGGCGCGCTGCTCGGCGTCGTCGTCGAGGAAGAAGTCGAGCAGCGTGAGCGTCGCACCGGGCACGGCGGCAGCGCGCAGCCGCTGCAGGATGCCCCGGTTCTCGTCCGCCGAGAAGCGGTGGATGACGTGGTTCATGAACACGGCGTCGTACTGCCCCTCGGGAGCGGTCGTCGCGGTGTCGCCGGTCTCGACGGTCGCGCGGTCGGCGACGCCGGCCTCGGCCACCGCCTGCGCGACGCCGTCCTCGAACCCGGGCGCGTACAGGAACGTGGTGCGCAGTGCGGGGTTGCGCACCATCGCCTCGATCGCGAACGCAGCCGACAGACCGCCGAAGTCGAGCGCGTTGGTCGCGGCCGAGAGGTCGACGTGGCGGCCGAACTCCTGCCCGTGCAGGCGGTTGTACGTCATGACGCCGGCCATGAACGTCGCCCAGCGAGCGTCGTCCATCTGCAGGTCGCCGGGCGTGGTGGTGTCGACGGTGTGTCCGAACTGCAGCCAGTGCGGGTAGCTGATCTCGCTCAGGAACGTGAGGAACGGCGCCAGATCGATGACGGATGCCTCGCCCACCAGGTACGCGGCGGCATCCGGTTCGAGGCGGTACGCGCCGTCGGCGCGCGCGAGGAGGCCCCTCGCGGCGAGCGCGTCGGCGAGGATCCGCGCCATACGCGGGGTGACACCGGTGGCCGCGGCCAGCTCGTCGGCGTCGAGGGCGCCGTCGGCGAGCGCCGCGAACAGGCCGATGCGGCTCGCCTGGAACAGCTGCTGCGCGGCCATGTAGCCGGTCGCGATGTCGAGGATCCGGGCGGCGTCCGGGGTCGTCTCGGTGGCGGTCATGAGCGTCCTTTCTACAAACGTTGAAAATAAAGGTCGGATGAAGGTCAGATGCGAGAGGCGGCGGTTCAGCCGGCGAGGAGGAACGCCTGCGCGGCGTCGCGGAAGGCGGGGTCGTGCAGCGCCTCCAGGTGATCCCCCGGCACGCGCACGACACGGACGTCGGCGAGGCCGGCGGCGAGCGCGTCGATCCCCTGTGCCATGGGGTCCAGGGCGCCTCCGATGAGCAGCACCGGCACGCGCGGCGGCGCGGCGGCAGGGTCGAACGGCTCGGCCGCGAGCCCCTCGATCAGGTGGAGCACGGCGGCGGGTTCGAGCCCCGGCATCCGGGCCATTCCGAGGATCATGCCGGTGAGCGGATCGGCCGGCTCGGGGCCGCCGGCCAGCGCGGCACGCGCAGCCGCCAGGTCCACCATCGTGAACGGCTCGATGGGGCTGAGCCCTCCCAGGACGAGTCGGCGCACGGCGGGGCGCACGGCGACCGACCGGCCGGCGAGATCCCACGCCAGACGGGCGCCGAGCGAATAGGCGACGACGTCGACCGGGCCACCGGCATCCGCCACCACGTCGGCGAGCAGGTCGACGACCTCGGTCGTCGTGACCGGCGCCACGGGTCTGGACGCGTCCCCGTGCGCGGGCAGGTCGACGACGTACACGTCGCGGCCGGCGGCGGCGAGGGGCGCCGCCCACTCGGCGTCGGGCCAGTCGACCCTCCCCCGCGACGCGAGTCCGTGGATCAGCAGCACGGCAGGGCCGTTCGGCTCATCGGCGGCCACGTGGTGCACGGACAGCGAGGTCATGTTCGTCCTTTCGGGGTCTGCGCGGCGGTCTATCGCAGGCGCGCCAGGAAGTCTTCGAGATACCGCTCGTAGTCGGGCACGCGCGCGCCGTCCGGATACATCAGGTTCACGACGGCGGCGCCGATCGTGACCGAGATGTACTCGTTGGCCAGCGGCTCGTAGGGCGGGTCGACGGCGATCGCGCCCGCCTCGCGCGCGTCGGCGAACCGCGCGATGAACGCCTCGCGCCAATTGGCGAGGTGGCGCCGGTAGAGCTCGGCGAGGTCGTCGTTCGACATCGCGTACTCCCACAGCGCCAGCAGCACACGGCCCGCGGCGATGTCGTCGGGCGTGCGCGGCAGCGGCGCCTGCAGGAACGCCCGCAGCCGGCCGATCGCGTCACCCTCGGGGTCACCTCCGGTGACCGCCTCGCCCATCTGGTCGAGGATGCTCTCGAACGTCGCGGCGACGATGCTGTCCTTGCCCGGGAAGTAGTGCTTGAGCGCGCCGTTGGCGAATCCCGCCTCGGCGGCGATCGAACGCATCGTCGCGGCCTCGAACCCGCCCTTGAGGATCACCCCCTTGGCGACCTCGATGATCTCGCGGCGGCGTTCGTCGTGATCGATGATCTTCGGCATCTCCAGCCCTCTCTGCGCTGCCGCTACGCTACCGGCGCGGGCGCGTCGGACGCGGTCCGGGTCTGCAGCCAGGCTTGACGGCGGGCCCGCTGCGCGGCGGGGTCGGCGACAGGCGACGCGAGCCGCAGCCGCTCCGAGTACGGGTGGGCGGGAGCGCGGGTGATCTGCTCCCCCGCCCCGGTCTCGACCAGTTCGCCGCGGTACATCACGGCGACCCGGTGGCACACGCGGCGCACGACGCCGAGGTCGTGCGAGACGAACAGGTACGACACCCCGGTGTCGCGCTGCAGTTCGATGAACAGGTCGAGGATCGTCGCCTGCGTCGTGAGGTCGAGCGCACTCACCGGCTCGTCGCACACGATGAGCCGCGGCCGGCGCACGAGCGCCCGCGCGATCGCGATGCGCTGCCGCTGACCGCCCGAGAACTCGTTCGGCAGCCGGTCGACCGACGCCTGCGGCAGCTTCACGCGGTCGAGCATCTCCCCGACCCGTGATCGCGCCTCGCGTCGCCCCATGCCGCCGGCCGTGAGCGGTTCGGCGAGGATGTCGCCGATCGTCATGGCCGGGTCGAGCGAACCGTACGGGTCCTGGAAGACCACCTGGATGTCGGCGGCGAGGGCGCGGCGCTGTGCGCCTTTCGCGTGGGTGATGTCCCGCCCGTCGAACACGATTCGTCCGGCGGCCACCGGAGCCAGCCCGAGAACCGCCTTGCCGAGCGTGGACTTGCCCGAGCCGGACTCGCCGACCAGGCCCACGCACTCGCCCGGCGCGATGTCGAGCGAGACGCCGCGCAGCGCGCGGAACGCCTTGCGACCCCGGCCGTACTCGACGACGACGTCATGGATATCGAGAAGCGGTGCGTCGGTCATCGGTTCGCCTCCGTTGTGATTCCGGATGCCGCAGCCCGCGGCTCCTGCTCGACCCCGGGTGCCGGCGCCTCCGTCTGCCCGGAGGCCGCCCAGGCGGCATCCAATTCGGCTCGTCCGTCGGCGTCGTCCAGGGACGCTGCGATCAGCTCCCGTGTGTACGGGTCGGCGGGCGCCGCGAACAGCTCGTCGATCCGGCCCTCTTCTACGACATCGCCGTGCTGCATCACGACCACCCGGTCGCAGATGTCGGCGACGACGCCGAAGTTGTGCGTGACGATGAGCAGCGCCATGCCGTACTCGGCCTGCAGTTCACGCAGCAGTTCCAGCACCTCGGCCTGCACGGTGACATCGAGCGCCGTCGTCGGCTCGTCGGCGACCAGGAGCGACGGGCGGCCCGAGATCGCGCCGGCGATGAGCACGCGCTGCGCCATGCCGCCGGAGATCTGGTGCGGGTAGCTGCGCAGCACGCGCTCGACGTCGACGATGCCGACGCGCTCGAGCATCGCCTTCGCGCGGTCCCGGGCCTCGCCGCGGCCGAGCCCGTGCACCTTGCGCAGCGGCTCGGTCAGCTGGTGGCCGATCGTGTACGACGGGTCGAGGTTCGACATCGGCTCCTGCGGGATGTAGCCGATCTCGCGCCCCAGCAGCTCGTGGCGCCGCGTCCGCTCCAGGCGAGTCACCTCGCGGCCGCCGATCCAGATGCCGTCGGCGTGGGCTTCCCCGCCGTCGGGCAGCAGGTCGAGCACCGAGAACACCGTCTGCGACTTGCCCGAGCCCGACTCGCCGACCACCCCGACGACCTCGCCGGGGGCGATGTCGAGCGAGATCCCGTGCACGACCTCGACGAGGCCCGCGGGCGTGCCGTACGTGACGCGGAGGCTTTCGACGCGCAGCGCCGAGGTCTCGGCGATGTGCCGCAGCGTGCCGGTGGTCAGCGCCGGCGGCTCGGGGCGGACTTCTTCTTCGGTGACGACCGCGACTCCGGGAGCGCCCTTTCGCGCCCTGCGGGCGAGCGCCCGATCCTTCTTGGCCTCGGGCGAGCGCAGCTGGATGAGCTCGGCGAGGGTCGAGCCCATCAGTGCGAGCACCGCGATCGTGATGCCGAGCGCCAGCGACGGCCACAGCAGGATGTTGGGATTGGAGAGCATCACGCGGAAGCCCTCGCTCATCATCGCGCCCCAGCTCGGGGTGTTCGCGTCACCGATGCCGAGGAACTGCAGCCCCGCCTGGATGCCCATCGCGATGCCGGCCGTGAGCGCGGTCTGGATGGTGACCGGCGCGTAGGTCGACCGGATGATGTGCCGCGACAGGATCCGCGTGTTGGTGAGGCCCGAGACGCGGGCGGCGTCGATGTAGGTCTCGCCGCGCACCATGAGCGTCGTCGAGCGCGCCATGCGGAAGTAGCCGGGAGCCATGAAGACGCCGACCGTCGCCATGAGGATGACGAAGTCCGAACGGGTGCCGGCCGCGACGACGAGCAGGATGATCATGCCGGGCACCGACTGCAGCGCGTCGCTGACCCACATCGCGATCTTGTCGAACGCGCGGCCGAAGTACCCGGCCGCGATTCCGGCCGGGACGCCGAGCACGACGGCGGTGACGATCGTGATGAGCGCACCCCACAGCGTGGTGCGGGTGCCCCAGATGAGGCGGCTCAGGATGTCGCGACCGGTCGAGTCGGCACCGAGCAGATGCTCGGGGCTGGGCGGCGACTTGGCGACGGCGAGGTCGACGTAGTTGGGGTCGTACGGCGCCAGCAGCGGCGCGAAAACGGCGACGAGCACGATGAGCACGAAGACGGCGAGCGGGATGACACCGGCCGGCTTGCGGAGGAACCGCCGGAACAGCCCGGATCTGCGGGCGCGGGCCGGATCGAGGGTGCCGGTGAGGGTCGTGGCGCTCATTGCACGCGTGCCTTCGGGTTGAGCCAGGCCAGCACGAGGTCGAGGGCCAGGTTGACGATGACGACGAAGACGACCGAGATGACCGTGATGCCCAGCAGCATCGGGATGTCGCCGTTCTGGGAGGACTGGTTGGTGAGCTGGCCGAGACCGGGAAGGCTGAAGATGCCCTCGACGACGACCGAGCCTGACAGGAGCCCGACGAACATGAGGGCGATCGTGGTGAGAGCGGCCGGTGACGAGTTGCGCAGCAGGTGCAGCGTGATCGACCGCTGGCGCAGGCCGCGGCTGCGGAGCGTGCGCACGTAGTCCTGCCGATTGGACGCGAGGATCGCGTTGCGCAGTTGCTCGGCGACGGCGACGATGCCGCCGAGGGCGAGTGAGACCGCGGGCAGGGTGATCGAGCGCAACCAGCCCGTGAACGACTGGTCCAGGGGCACGTAGCCGACCGCCGGGAACCACATCAGGTCGATGGCGAACCACGTGATGAGCACGAGACTCACCCAGAACCCCGGGAGGGCGAACAGCACGACCGAGACCGCCTTGGTCACCCGGTCGAACCATCCGCCGGGGTGCAGGCCGGCAGTGACGCCGAACACGGTGCCGACGACGGCGATGATGAGCGTCGCGAAGGTGACAACCGAGAGCGTGACCGGCACCTTGAGCGCCAGCTGCTCGCCGACGGGCTGGAAGTTGCGCCACGAGAAGCCGAAGTCGCCGCGCAGCACCCCCGAGAACCAGTTCCAGAACTGCACCATGATCGGCTGGTCGATGCCGATCTTCTCGGCCAGTGCGGCCTGCTGCGCGGGGGTGGCGGACGTGCCGAGCAGGGCCGCGGTCGGATCGCTGATCGCGAAGTGCGCCAGGAAGAACGTGGCGATCGACACCACGAACAGCAGCACGAGACCTGCGCCCAGCCGTTTCAGCGTGAACAGCAGCATGAAGACCTCTCGGGGGAACGGAAGGGATGCCGGGGCGGGTCGGCGTCGACCCGCCTCGGCAGGGACTCAGCCCTGGGTGATGTACCGCAGCGTCGGGAACATCATGCCGATGATCGGCTGGATCTTGATGCCCGAGACGCTGTAATAGGTGTTGTTCGCCTGGTACCAGGGCGCCCACCACGCCTGCTCGACGAGTTGCTCGTTGAGCGCCTTGATCGCGGCGGTCTGGTCGTCGCCCTCGGCCGCGTACACGTCCTCGACGAGCGGCTTGATGACCTCGTTCTGCTCCCAGTCCGGCGTCGGGTTGAACCACTGCGGCGTCGCGACCTGGCGGTTGACGGTGGCCATGTCGTTGCCGTCCATCGCCAGGAACGAGATGAACACCGGGTAGTTCGGCGCGTTCAGCTGGTAGTCGGGCATCTGCACGTTGTCCCACGTGACGGTGATGCCGATCTCGCCCAGTGCCTGCTCGACCGAGGGCTGCCACACCTGGAACACCGGCGACATCGGCATGTTGAGCGCGAAGCCGTCGGCATAGCCGGCGTCGGCCATGAGCTCCTTGGCCTTGTCGATGCTGTACGCGTAGCGGTCGTTGAGGGACGGGTCGTTGATGTCGCCGCCGTCAGGGAAGACCTGGTTGGTCGCGACACCCGCACCGCTGCCGACCGCCTTGAGGATGGCGGCGCCGTCGAAGGCGTAGTTGAGCGCCTGGCGCACCTCGAGTTTGCCGAAGGCGGGGTTCTTGGCGCCGGTGTGGTCGGTGAAGACGAGCCCCGCCCAGCCGGAGACGCGGTCGGCGATGTTCCAGCCCTGCTGCGTGGCGGCGTCGACGTTCGCGACGTCGCCGTACTGCACGTTGATCTGCCCCGACAGCATGGCGTTCTGCCGCGCCGTGGCGTCGAGGATCGGGAAGATCGACAGATCCGTCCACGGGTACGCCTTCGCGTCCCAGTAGCCGTCGACCTTGTCGAAGTGGTATTCCGATCCTGCGACGCTGCTCGCGTCGAGCGTGTACGGCCCCGACCCGACGGGCTCCTTGCCGAGCGTGCCGGCGTCGATCGCGGCGGGCGACATGACGTAGCTGCGACCGAGGCCCATCAGGTACAGGATCGTGTCGTCGCGCTGGGCCAGGTTGATGCGCACGGTGTCTTCGTCGACGGCCTCGAACGACGAGACGTTGAGGTACGCCTCGTTCGAGCGTGCACCCTCCTTGAGGTACTCCAGGCTCTTGACGACGGCATCCGCATCCACCGGCGAGCCGTCGCTGAACTCGGTGCCGGTGCGGAAGTCGAGGTCGATCGACAGCTTGTCGTCGGCGACCGTCCACTTCTCCGCGAGAGCGGGGACGGGGTTGCCGTCGGCGTCGAGCGCGATGAGCGCGTCGTACACCGCCGACAGGTACGGGCCGTCGAAGCCGATGTCGGCGAGCGACGGGTCCCACGACGTGACGTCGAGGAAGTTTCCGATCTTCAGGTCGGTGATGCCCGAGGCGTCGTCGCCGCCGTCGGTCGTTCCGCCGTCGCCGCCTCCGGTGCAGCCGGCGAGCACGAGCGTCACGGCTGCGAGCGCGGCGGCTGCTGCCGCCAGGTGAGTCTTGTTCATCGAGTCCTTCTCTCGGTGCGGGTGTGGAAGGAGGTGGAGCTGCCTCGCGCCGCTCTGAAAGCCGGTTCGTGACGCCACTCCGCTGTGTCGTGCTGTTTATTCTACATACGTGGAAAAAGAGGTCAAGCGGTCCGACAGACTTTTTTTCCACACTTGTAGATACACTTCGATTCGCACGCTCGCTCACCGACCGGGAGCGGATGCCGGCGGTGCCCACCGCCCGTCCGCCGAGACCGCATCGTCCAGACGGAGGTGCGCGAGCGCCTCTCGCACCTCGCCGCCGCGCGCAGCGGCGAGGGCGATCGCTCCGAGGTTCTCCTCCAGCTGCGCCGGACGCGACGCGCCGAACAGCACGTTCGCGGCATGCGGGTTCGCGAGGCAGAACGCGATCGCGAGCTGCGCGGGTGTCGCCCCGAACGACGACGCGATACGCGCCACCTCGGGCGCGGCGGCTGCGACGCGCTGCCGGATGCCGCCCACGTCCGCGCCGATCTTCCGCTCGGGCACGCGGCCGAGCAGCACTCCCCCTTCGAACGCATCCGAGGCCTGCAGACCCAGCACGCCCTCGCGCAGCAGGCGCCCGTACGACTCGCCCTCGGCCATCGCACGGCGCGCGATGCCGTACTTCAGCTGCGCGAACGAGGGCGGCACGGCATCCGCCGCGGCGGCGGCATCCAGCGCCCGGAGCGTGTCGTCGATCACCCAGTTGTTGATGCCCCACGTGTCGAACAGCCCGTCGGCGACGAGGTCGCCGACATCGCCCACGAGGCGCTCCATGTCGGGCTGCACCAGGTAGTCGCCCACCACGACCGCATCGAACCGGTCGATGCCGGCGCGCGCGATGCTCTCTTCCAGCTGCGCGCGGAAGCCCTGGTTCGGCCAGTCCCAGAGCCACAGCTTGCCGCACAGGAACACGTCGGCCCGATCCACGCCGCTTGCGCGCAGCGCCTCGCCGAACCGGATGTCGGTCGTCGAGTTCTCGGCGTGCGGACCCATGTTGTAGTACGCGACGTCGAAGAACCCGGCGTCGGCGCGGACCGCGTGCCGGATCATGCCGACTGCCTCGTCTGGCGTCATGCGGTCCCAGGTGTTCCACGAGCCGAGGCCCAGCGGCGGCACGAGGGGGCCGCCGGGGCCGAGCGGTCTGCGGGTGAAAGTCGGTGCGGGCATCGTCGCCTCCGGTCCGGGTTGTGTTTTTCTACATTTGTATAATAACGTCTCGACAGGCTCAGAGAGGAGCATCGGTAATGACCCCCAATCGAAAGCGCGTCCTGGTCACCGGCGGCGCGAGCGGACTCGGGCGCGGCATCGCCGCAGCCTTCGCGGCGCGCGGCGACGACGTCGTCATCGCGGACGTGAACGTGGATGCCGCCACCGCCGCGGCGACCGACCTCGGCGTGACCGCGATCGGCCTCGACATCGCCGACCCCGCCTCGGTGGCGGCGGCGGGAGCCGCGATCGGCAGCATCGACGTGCTCGTCAACAACGCCGGCGTCGTGCTCGGCGGCGGCACGCAGCAGGAGGTGCCTCTCGACGTCTTCGACGCGGCCGTCGCGGTCAACATCCGCGGCACTTTCCTGATGCTGCGCGAGTTCGCCCCGCGGCTTTCCGACGGCGGCGCGATCGTCAACATCTCGTCGATCGGCGGTCGCCAGCCCACTCCGGGCATGGGGCACTACGAGATGACCAAGGCCGCCGTCGACGCGCTCACGCGCACCGCGGCGATCGAGCTGGCCGGCCGCCGCATCCGCGCCAACGCCGTGGCACCGGGGCCGATCCTCACGCCGCTCACCGCCGGCTTCGCCACCGACCCGCAGGCACGGGCGTTCTGGGAGTCGCGCATCCCTCTCGGATCCATCGCCGAGATCGAGCAGATCGCTCCCCTCGTCGTGTTCCTCGCCTCGGACGAGGCATCCCACATCACCGGAACCAGCGTGCCCGTCGACGGCGGCCAGCTGCTGGTCTGAACCGTCCCGCCGAAAGGACGCAGACATGCCCCTCCCCACGACCACACGCGCCGCGGTGCTCACCGCGCACGGCGCCCCGCTGGAGCTGCAGGACCTGCCGCTGCCGACCAAGCTCGCCCCCGGAGCCGCGCTCGTGCGCATCGCGTGCGCGACCCTCTGCGGCACCGACATCGAGATCTGGTCGGGCAAGATGACCTTCCCCGGCATGCTGCCGATGGTGCTCGGCCATGAGATGGTCGGCGAGATCGTCGCGGTCGGCGCGGGCACCCGCGACGCCCTCGGGCGTGAGCTGCAGCCCGGCGACCGCATCGGCTGGTCGGAGTCGACGTGCGGCGAGTGCTACGGCTGCGTCGTGCTGCGCCAGCCGGTGCACTGCTCCCGCCGGGGCTACGGCTTCCTGCAGCGCTCAGACGTCCCGCCGTACGCGACGGCCGGGCTCTCGGACTATGCCTACGTGGTCCCGGGTGCGGCGAAGCTGCTTCTGCCCGCCACGGTGAAAGACACCTGGGCTTCGATGGCCGGCTGCGCGGCCAAGACGGTGCTGCGCGCGTTCGACCGCATGGGCGGGGTCCGTCCCGGCTCACGTGTCGCGATCCAGGGGTCGGGTGCGCTCGGCATCTTCGCCACCGCGGTGGCGAAGATCTCGGGGGCGGCGCAGGTCATCACGATCGGCGCCCCGGCCGCGCGCCTCGACCTTGCCCGCCGATTCGGCGCCCACGAGGTCGTCGACATCGCGCAGGGCGGCGTCGTCGAACGGGTCATGGAGCTCACCGACGGCCACGGCGCCGACCACGTCTTCGACTTCGCCGGCGCTGCGAGCGTCGGACCGGAGGCGGTCGGCATGGCGGCCGTCCGCGGCACGGTCACGATCGTCGGGTCGACCGGACCCGCCGGCGAAGCGTTCCCGCTCAGCGCGATCATGGGCAAGGAGCTCACCGTCACCGGCTCGCTCAACGGCGACATCGCCGACTATGCGCGGTCGATCGCGTTCTTCGAGGCCTTCGCCGACCGCTTCGCGTGGGACGACCTGTTCTCGGCACCGGTCGGCCTGGCCGAAGCATCCGCCAAGATCGCGACGATGGGCCGCCTCGGCGAGGTCAAGGCCGTCATCGACCCGCGACTGGATTCCGCGTCAGCGGAGGCGGCGTCATGATCGCGCGGCGCCCGCTCGGCACGAGCGGCCTGCAGACCGGAGTCTTCTCGCTCGGCTCATGGCACACGTACGATCGCATGGACTTCGGCGACGCCGTCGCGATGGTGCGCGCCGCCGTCGACGCCGGCGTGAACCTCTTCGACGTGGGGGTGTACTCCTTCCCGGGCATGCCGCCCGTGTTCACCGATGTGCTGTTCTCGGCGATCGTGCGCGCGGCGGGGCTGCGACGGGACGAATGGATGCTGTCCAGCAAGCTGTGGCTGGAGGGCTACGGTGCCGACGGCTTCCGGCCGCAGCTGGAGAATGCGCTGCTGCGCGTCGGCGAGGAGCACGCCGACCTCGTCGTGCTCGGCGACCTGCGGGACTCGCCGGTAGACCTGCGTGCGTTGGTGCTCGACCTCGCGGCGCTCGCCGAGGCCGGCCTCATCCGTGCATGGGGCGTCAACAACTGGTCGGCGACGACGGTGCAGCGTCTCATCGACCTGGCGGCCGAACAAGGGGTACCCGGGCCGCAGCTGGCACAGCTGAAGTACTCCGTCGCGCGCAGGTCGATTCCCGACGGCGCACCGTTCGCGCGCATCTGGCAGCAGGGCGTGAGTCTGCAGGCCTCCGACAGCCTCGAGGGAGGCATCCTCGCCGGCAAGACCTCGCCCACCCGCCAGGTGGGCCGTGACCCGGGCGGCATCCGAGACGCCATCGTCGCGTCGGTGCCCGCCTTCGCCGCGGTCGCGGAGAGTCTCGACACGACGCCGGCGCAGCTGGGCCTCGCCTTCACGCTGACCCACCCTGCCGTCGCCACGACGCTCTTCGGAGCGACGAGCCTCGAGCAGCTGAACGCCAACCTCGCCGCAGCCGACCTCGTCGACCGCGTCGGGGCCGCCCGCATCCGCGAACTGGTCGCGCCGTTCTGGGCCGACCGTGACCACGTCGATCCCGAAGGACCGTGAGGACCCGCACATGACCGAACCGATTCCCGTAGCCGGCGTGGCCACCACCCGCCCCGCTCCCGTGCCGTTCGACCCCGAGGTGCAGGCCGTGCTCGACCTCATCGCGGCCAGCCCGCAGCCCCCGCTCACCCGCGACACGCTCCCTCGCGAAGGCACCGACCGGATGTTCCCCTCGAACGACGATGTGATCGCCGGACGCGCGATCGACTGGGAGGACCGCGTGGTCCCCGGGCCCGACGGCGCACCGCACATCGAGATCACGGTGTTCCGTCCGCGCGGACACGACGGCGATGCCCTTCCTGCGCTGTACAACATCCACGGCGGCGGCATGATCGTCGGCCACCGATCCTGGGAGACTGCACGCGTGGTCGACCTCGTCGACGAGCTCGGCGTCGTCGGCGTGACCGTCGAGTACCGGCTCGCGCCCGAGGACCCCTACCCCGCCGGCGTCGAGGACTGCTACGCCGGTTTCACCTGGCTGGCCGAGAACGCGGCATCCCTCGGGGTCGACCCGGAACGGATCGTCGTGATGGGCGGCAGCGCAGGCGGCGGGTTCTCGGCGGCTGTGGCGCTGCTCGCCCGCGACCGGCGCGGGCCGCGCATGGCCGGACAGCTGCTGCTGTGCCCGATGCTCGACAACACCGACACGACCGTCGCGAGCCGGCAGTATGACGGCATCGGCACGTGGCAGCGCGAGACCAACCTGCTCGCGTGGTCGTGCGTGCTGGGTGACGAGCTGGCCTTCAGCGAGGACGCGCCCGCGTACGCGGCGCCGGCGCGGGCGACCGACCTGAGCGGGCTGCCGCCGGCGTTCATCGAGGTGGGCGCAGCCGAGCTGTTCCGCGACGAGGACGTCGAGTACGCCGGCCGCATCTGGGCCACCGGCGGCCAGGCCGAGCTGCACGTGTGGGCGGGCGGCGCCCACGGCTTCGACATGTACATGCCCGACGCCGAGATCTCGCGCGCCGCCCTCGCCACCCGCTCGTCATGGCTGCGCCGGATCCTGGGCCTGAACCGGGCGGAGGCCTGACATGAGACCGGTGCCCTACGACCCCGAGCTCGTGCCGGGCCTGGAGGCGTTCGTCGGCCTCGTCGAGGTGATCCCGCTTCGGGCAGACACGATCCTCGCCAACCGCGCGCATTTCGCGACCATCATCCCGCCGATCCAGCAGCAGGCCGCCGGCCGCGCGGTGACGTGGGAGAACCGCGTCATCCCCGGCCCCGCCGGCGCGCCCGACGTCGAGATCACGATCGTGAGACCTCGGGATGCCGCCACCCGGCCGGCGCCGGGTGTGCTGTCGATCCACGGCGGCGGCATGGTGCTCGGCACGCGCTTCTTCGGGACGCCCGAGCTCATCGACCTGGCCGAGCGCTTCGGCGCCGTCGGAGTCGCGGTGGAATACCGGCTGGCGCCGGAGCACCCCGGGCCGGCGCAGGCTGAGGACTGCTACGCGGGGCTGGAGTGGATGGCGGCGAACGCCGACGCGCTGGGCATCGACCCTGCGCGCATCATCACGTCGGGCGCGAGTGCGGGCGGCGGCCTGTCGGCCGCCGTCGCGCTCATGTCGCGCGACCGCGGCGGTCCGCGCCTGGCCGGACAGCTGCTGGCTTGCCCGATGCTCGACGACCGCAACGAGACGGTGTCGGCTCAGCAGTACGACGGCATCGGCGCGTGGGACCGCAACAACAACGACACCGCGTGGGACGCGATCGCGGGCGCCGACCGGTTCACCGACCGGGTGTCGCCCTACACGGCTCCCGCGCGGGCCACGTCGCTCGCCGGCCTCGCCCCCGCGTACATCGACGTGGGTGCGGCCGAGACGTTCCGCGACGAGGCCGTCGCCTACGCCACCCGCATCTGGGCGGAGGGCGGCCAGGCCGAGCTGCACGTATGGGCCGGCGGCTACCACGGCTTCAGCGGGTTCTCGCCCGACGCCGCCGTCTCGCAGGCGGCGAACGCCGCGCGCGACAGCTGGCTGCGCCGGGTGCTCGGCGCACCGTGACGCTCCGGGAGGGCGAGCGCCGTGCCGTCATGAGCCCGCTGCGGGCGATGCTGGTGCTCGGCGCCCTCGAGGCGTTCGGCCCGCTGTCGATGGATCTGTACCTGCCGCAGCTGCCGCACCTCGCCGAGAGCCTCGGCGCCTCGGACGCCCTCGCGCAGGCCACCATGTCGGCGTGCATGCTCGGGCTCGGCCTCGGCCAGCTGATCGCGGGGCCGCTGAGCGACCGCTACGGGCGGCGGCGCCCGCTGCTCGTCGGCGTCGCTGCCTTCGCACTGCTCTCGCTCGTATGCGCCGTGGCACCGACGGTCGAGGTGCTGCTCTCGGCGCGGGCGCTGCAGGGCATCGCGGGATCGGCGGGCATCGTCATCGCCCTGGCCGTGGCCCGCGATCTGTACAGCGGCGCGGAGCTGTCACGCATGCTGTCGCTGCTGCTGCTGGTCTCCGGCTCGGCCCCCGTAGTGGCGCCCCTCATCGGCGGGCAGCTCGCGCGGGTGATGGACTGGCGCGGCGTCTTCGGCGTGCTCGCGGCGATCGGCGTGGGTCTGCTCGCAGTCGTGCTGTTCGCCCTGCCGGAGTCGCTGGAGCCGGCGCGACGCCACGCCGGCGGTATGCGCAGCCTCGGCGGCCATCTCGCCGTCGTCAGCCGCGACCGCCTGTTCGTGTCCGTGCTCGTGGCGGCCATGTTCGGCGGCGCCGCGTTCTTCACGTATCTGTCGATGTCGAGCTTCGTCCTGGAGGGCCGGTTCGGCCTCACCCCGCAGCAGTTCAGCCTCGTGTTCGCCCTGAACGCGCTGGCGAGCATCGCCGGCGGACAGCTCAGCCGCGTGCTGGTGCGACGGACCGGGCCGCTGCGCATCTACCTCGCCGGAGCCACGGCGAGCGCGCTCGTGGCCGCAGCGGCATTCGCGGGGAGCCTCATCGGCATCGGGCTGGCCGCACTCGTCGCGTCGCTCGCGGTCTTTCTCTTCGCGAGCGGGCTGGGCGGCCCGAACGGGTCGACGCTCGCCCTCGCCCACCACGGCGCCCGGGCCGGCACCGCCGCCGCGTTCCTCGGCTTCGGCCAGTTCGCGCTCGGCCCGCTGATCGCTCCGCTCGTCTCGCTGCACGGCACGACGGCCCTGACGATGACGGCGACGATGGCCGCCGCGTCCGCGATCGCCCTCGTGGTCGCCTGGACCGCCGTCCGGCCCGCCGCCCGCGCTGCCGACTGACCCGCGCACTCAGACACGAGCCATGCGCACACGGGCAAGACGCGCCGGGCCCGACCGGCGCACACTGGACGAGACGATGGAGGAGACTGCGATGACGCACGACGAGCACGACCACGATCACGCCGGCCACGGCGTCGGGCTCATCCCGCTCACACCGACGGCGCAGCCCGAGCCGCGGCATCCACTCGATCCCCTCACCGGCGACGAGATCGACGCAGCCCGCGCGATCCTCGAGGCCGCCGGACTGCTGGGCGAGAGCGTGCGGGTGCCGATGCTGCTGCCCGACGAGCCCACGAAGGCCGAGCTGGCGGCGTGGACACCAGGAGACCCGATCGACCGTCGCGTCGATGCGACGCTGATGGATGCCGCGACCGGCGCCGTCAGCGAGGTCGTCGTCTCGGTCACGCGCGGCGAGGTCGTCGAGGTGCGCGAGCACGATCCGTCGCAGGCGCCGTACGGGCAGCCGCAGTACCTGTTCGAGGAGTACGACCGCGCCGCCGAGATCGTGAAGGCGTCGCCGCAGTGGCGCGCGGCGATGACGCGCCGCGGCCTCGAAGACCGCATCGAGCTGGCCTTCTGCTCGCCGCTGGCTCCCGGGTTCGTGGGGCGCGCGAACGAGGTGGGCCGGCGCGTGATCCGCTCACTCACCTTCTTGCGCGACAGCGAGGACGACATCCCGTGGGCGCACCCGGTCGAGGGCCTCATCGTGCACATCGACCTCGTGACGAACGAGGTGATCGGCATCGAGGACGAGGGCGACGTCCCGGTTCCGGCCGGCAGCGGGAAGTACACCCCGGATGCCGTGGGCCCGGCCCGCACGTCGCTCAAGCCGATCGAGATCGCGCAGCCCGAGGGCCCCAGCTTCCGCGTCAGCGGGTCGCACGTGGAGTGGGAGAACTGGTCGATGCGCGTCGACTTCAACGCGCGCGAGGGTCTCGTGCTGCACGACGTGCGCTTCGACGACCGCCCGGTGCTCACGCGCGCGAGCGTGCCGGAGATGGTCGTGCCCTACGGCGACACGTCGCCGACGCGGTTCTGGATCAGCTACTTCGACGCCGGCGAGTACCTGCTCGGCAAGAACGCGAACCACCTCGAGCTCGGCTGCGACTGCCTGGGGGTGATCCGCTACTTCGACGGCTATGTCGCGGACGACCACGGGCACGCCGTGCAGATCCCCAACGTCGTGTGCATGCACGAGGAGGACTACGGCATCCTCTGGAAGCACACCGAGCAGGGTCCCGTCGGGGCGCAGGTGCGGCGCTCGCGGCGCCTGGTCGTGTCGTACTTCTCCACCATCGGCAACTACGACTACGGCTTCTACTGGTACTTCTACCTCGACGGCTCGATCCAGCTCGAGGCGAAGGCCACGGGCATCGTGTTCGTCGGCGCCGGCATCCCGGGCTCGACGCAGCCGCACGCGCCCGAGATCGCGCCCGGCGTGTTCGCGCCGGTGCACCAGCACCTGTTCTGCGCCCGCCTCGACGTCGCCGTCGACGGGGAGGACAACCGCCTGGTCGAAGTGGATGCCGCACGGATCCCGATGGGCGAGCAGAACCCGTTCGGCAACGCGTTCACGTGGACCGAGACGCCGCTGCGCACCGAGTCCGAGGCGCAGCGTGTCGCCGACACGTCGGTCGCTCGCGTGTGGGAGGTGCGCTCGGCGTCGAAGACCAACTACATCGGAAAGCCCACGGCGTACCACCTGATCCCCCAGCCGACCGCCCTGCTCATGGCCGACCCGGCGTCGTCGGTGGCGGCGCGCGCCGCGTTCGCCACGAAGCATGTGTGGGGCACGGCGTACGACCGCGACGAGCGCTGGCCCGGCGGCCGCTACCCCAACGCCCACCAGGGCGGCGCGGGGCTGCCGGCCTACACCGCCGACGACCGCTCGATCGACGGCGAAGACCTCGTGCTGTGGCATACGTTCGGGCTCACTCACATCCCGCGGCCCGAGGACTGGCCGATCATGCCGGTGGACTATGCGGGGTTCTGGTTCAAGCCCTACGGGTTCCTCGACGTCAACCCGGCGATGGACGTGCCGGAGTCCGGTCAGGCACATCAGATCGCGGACGGTGGATGCGGCCAGGGCGCGGCCTGCACCTGTGGGCACTAGACCGCGGCGGCCAGATCGTATACGATGCGGGGAACGCTTCAATGATCGAGGTGAGCTTCCGTGCACACTGCTGTGACTCCCGACACGGTCGCCACGCGGATCGCCCGTAACATCAGCGACTTCCGCGCGGCCGTGAACGACTCCTTCGTGCCGCTGCAGGTCAGCAGCGCGCACCCCGACCGCTTCCGCGGCATGATCCGGGGCGCCGGCATCGACGAGGTGCATGTGTCCGACGTCCGTGCGACCGACCACGTGGTCGAGCGCACGCCCGAGCTCATCGCGCGTGGCGACCGCCCGTACTTCAAGGTCAGCCTGATGCTGGCAGGCACCGGCCTGCTCATCCAGGACGACCGAGAAGCGGTGCTCAGCCCGGGCGACCTGGCCGTCTACGACACCAGCCGTCCGTACTCGCTCGTGTTCGACCAGGACTTCCGCACGATGGTCGTGATGTTCCCGCGGCATCTGCTCACGCTGCCGCCCGACATGGTCGGTCAGCTGACGGCGGTGCGCATCTCGGGCTCCGAGGGTCTCGGATCGGTCGTCGCGCCGTACCTCACGCAGCTGGCGGGCAACCTCGACCAGCTGGCCGGCTCGACCGGTGCGCGGCTGGCCCACAGCGCCCTCGACCTCGTCGCGACGGTCTTCGCGCGCGAACTCGGCCTCGACGGCGAGTCCGCCGATCCGCACCGGGCGCTCATGCAGCGCATCCGCGGCCACATCGACCGCAACCTCGCCTCGACCGACCTCGGCCCCGCCTCGATCGCCGCAGCCCACTTCATCTCGACCCGGCACCTGCACGGCCTGTTCCAGGAGCAGGGCACCACGGTCTCGACGTGGATCCGCACGCGCCGCCTCGAGCAGTGCCGCCGCGACCTCGTCGATCCGGTGCTGGCCGATCGCCCCGTCGCCGCCGTCGCCGCCCGATGGGGCTTCGTGGATGCCGCTCACTTCAGCCGCGCGTTCAAGTCGACGTACGGCGTCTCACCGAGCGAGTTCCGCGCCGGCCACTGAAACGCCGTCGAACGCCCCGACCGCACGAACAAGCCGTGCCAGTACCCCGTTTCGTCTGCGCGCGCTAGAGCGCGCTCCGCGGGGCGACCGGCACCCCCGACCCCCGGTCGTTGAGCGAGCGAGGAACGAGCGAGACGAAACGCTCGAATCGCACGAACAACCTCGTGCACGCAGACGTTTCGGCTGAGCGCCAGAGCGCGCTCCGCGGGGCGTGCGGGCTCTGCCGCTTGACCGCGGCGGCACGCCGGTTGACTCGCCGCGCCCGAAGCCGCGCGGATCCTTGAGCGTCTGGATGCCGTCGTCCGACGATGGCGGCATGACAGAGCACTCCTCCCCCGCCGCGGATCCGGCGCTCGACGAATGGCGCACGTACGACGAGTTCGCCGCAGGCATCGACACCTACCGCCTGCCGGGCGCTGATCTGGACGGCGTGGCACTGCGCATCACGCTCGATGACGGGACGACCCTCGCCCTCGACTTCGGCGCCGACGCGGTCACGTGGACGGCGACCGGTGCGTACGAGGCATCCGGAACCGATCCGTACGACGCGGTCCGCGTGCGCGAGGACGTCGTGTTCGTGAACCTTCCGTTCACCTCCCGCGATCGTGAGGCGCTCACCGTCGTGTACTCGACCACCAGCCACCGGGCCCTGGCCGCACTGTCGCACATCTCGGACGAGGACGTGGAGGGCATCCCGCGCGTCACGCAGCGGTTCTGGGCGGGCGTCACCGACGGCGGCGCGCCCACCGGTGACGCCCCGGCGCCCAGCCGCGACCTGATCGGCAAGCGCAACGTCTACCGCTACAGCCCGCACCATCTGTACGAGCACGTGTACGTGTCGTCGCAGCGCTACGCATGGCAGTGCCTCGAGGGTGTGCAGCGCGGGCACGGCGACATGGACCTGTCGACGGTGTGGAGGTTCGCCGACGGCCTGTACTTGTTCTGCTTCCGCGAGTTCCGCATCGCGGTGGCCAGCGTGTGGCTGCACGACCTCGGGTACCAGCTGATGACCACGGGGATCTTCCTCGGTCTCAACGGCGCCGGCGAGTCCGAGCACTCGCGTGCGGGCGGTCACATCTATCCGCTCGGGTCGGTCTCGTACCCCGACGCGCAGCCGGTGTGAGGCGCACATGAGCAACGCAGACGTGATCCGTGCGCACTACGCCGCCTCCGACCGCGCCGATATCGACGGCATGATCGCCGACTTCGCCGACGACATCCGGTGGACCGAGGCAGCGGGCTTCCCGCTGGCCGGCACGTACGTCGGTCCGCAGGCCGTCGTCGACGGGGTCTTCCTCGCGCTCGGCGAGGAGTGGGATGACTACACCCTCGCGATCGACGAGGTCATCGACGGCGGCGACGCCGTCGTCGGGATCGGCACCTACTCCGGCACCCACAAGCGGACGGGCCGCTTCTTCGCCGCCCGCGTCGCCCATGTCTGGCGCCTTTCGGGCGGCCGCGTCACCGCGTTCGAGCAGTTCACCGACACGCTGCTGGTCGCCCGGGCCACCGGCGAGGCGCGCGAACGATGAGGCATGCGCGCGGTCGCGCGTGCGGGCCGTGCCGTCCAGGACAACAGCCGTGCTCGCACGGCACACCGCCGGCGCGGCCCTGCTCCTAGCGTCAGACGCACGGACCGCGCGACGCACCGGCGCGAACCGCACACCAGTGCCGCGACGTCGAGGTCACGGCACGACCCGAGAGGCAGGCAAAGCGATGAAGAAGAACCTGTTGGCAGCGACCGCGGTACTCGCCGTGGCCGCTTTCGCGCTCACCGGATGCCGCGGCTCCGACGAGGGAGGCGGGGGCGAGGGCGCTCCGATCGTCGTCGGCTCGGTGAACACCATCAGCGGCCCGGCGACCTTCCCCGAGGCCTCCGCCGCAGCCAAAGCCGTGTTCGACAAGTTCAACGACGACGGCGGACTCGACGGCCGCATGATCGAGTACAAGGCTCTCGACGACAAGGGCGACCCGGCATCGGCGACAGCCGCCGCACGTGAGATCGTGGGCAGCGACGAGGCCGTCGCGATGGTCGGCTCGGCCAGCCTGATCGAGTGCGACCTCAACGCCGACTACTACGCGCAGGAGGGCATCCTGTCGATTCCCGGCATCGGCGTCGACACCGGATGCTTCGACAGCGAGAACATCTCGCCGGCCAACGTCGGCCCGTTCAACGACATGACGCTGACGCTGCTGTACGGCTCGGAGGAGCTCGGCCTCACCGACATCTGCGTCCTGCTGGAGATCGCCGGATCGACCCGCCCCGCCTACCAGGCGGCGATCGACAGGTGGACCGAGATCACCGGCAAGGAGCCGCTGTACGTCGACGACACCGTGCCCTACGGCGCCAGCGACTACACGCCGTACATCGTCAAGGCCAAGCAGGAGGGCTGCAAGGCGCTCGCGATCAACCCCGTCGAGCCCGACGCGATCGGCCAGGTCAAGGCAGCCAACGCACAGGGCTGGGACGACGTGACGTGGCTGTACCTCACGAGCGTGTACAGCGAGAACTTCGCGAAGGCCATCGACGACGCCGGTGCGGGGATCTACGTCCCGGCCGAGTTCTACCCCTTCACCGAGGAGAACGAGATCAACGCGGACTGGCGCTCGCTCATGGAGGAGAACGACATCGCGTTGACGTCGTTCAGCCAGGGCGGCTATCTCGCCGCGACGTACTTCATCGAGGCGTTGAAGTCCATCGACGGCGATGTCACGCGCGAGTCGGTCACCGCTGCCGTGAAGGGCATGGACCCGGTCGAGAACCCGATGGTCGGCGACCCGTACGAGTTCGGCGTCGTGCCCACCGCGGGCTGGCCGATCGCGCTGAAGAGCGGCACCAACGCGTGGGAGCGCGTGGCGGACGACTGGTTCCGCATCCCCGCCGAATGAACCGTGCGGCGGCCGGGCGCGACAAGCTCCCGGCCGCCGCCTCCTCACTGACCTGATCGGAGGACGACGATGATCGAAGGCGCCCTGGCCGGGCTCGCCGCCGGAGGACTCTACGCCGTCCTCGGCGTCTGCCTCACCCTGATGGCGCGGCTCGTGCGCGTCGTCAACTTCGCCCAAGCCGCCACCGGCATGTTCGGCGGGTTCTGCGCCGTGTGGCTGGTCACGACCGCCGGCCTGCCGATCTGGCTGGGCTCGGTGATCGGCATCCTCATCGGCGGCCTCCTCGCTGCCCTCATCGGCTGGATCGCCGCGACGTGGCTGTCGGAGGCATCCCTCACCACCCGCTCGGCGATGACGGTCGGACCGCTCCTGCTGCTCATCTCGCTGTCGTTCATCCTGTTCGGCAACAAGCCGCAGCCGTTCACCCCGATCATCGCCGGACCGGCCTTCCGGATCGGCGGCGTCGTGATCAGCCAGGTGACGCTCTGGACGGTCGGCATGGCGCTGGTCGTCGCGGTCGGCGTGCACTTCCTGCTGACGAAGACGCGCATCGGCACACAGCTGCGCGCGCTCTCGGAACGGCCGACGACAGCGGAGCTGCTCGGCATCCGCTCGCGTCCGCTGGCGATCTCGGTGTGGTTCGTCACCGGGCTCATCAGCGCGATCGTCATCATCATCGTCGCGCCGTCACAGTCCAACGACGCGACGAGCCTGTCGATGCTGATCGTGCCGGCCGCTGCGGCCGCGCTGCTCGGCGGTTTCCGCCGCCTCGACCTCGCCGTCGTCGGCGGCCTGGTGCTCGGCATGCTGTCGGGCCTGGTCGCCCAGATCGACGAGGTCGCCCTGATCCGCAACTTCCTGCCGTTCCTGTTCATCGTCGTCCTGCTCCTGTGGACCCAGCGCAAGGAGGTGTGGGATGCCGCTCGCTGACCGCTCCTGGTTCCGCCTCACCTGGCCGTTCGCAGTCGCCGTCGTCGGGATCGCCGTCGGCTATGCGCTGAGCGAGGGCCTGTCGGGATACTTCGTGTTCCTCGCCGTCTCGGCCGTGACAGCCGCCATCGCGATCCTCGGCCTCGGCATCATCACCGGTTCAGCGGGGATGATCGCGCTGTGCCAGCTCACGTTCGCCGCCATCGGCGCCTGGATCGTCGCGGGACTCAGCTACATCGATGCACCCGGCGGGTTCGCAGTGTGGCTCGTCCTCGGCGGCATCGGAGCCGGCGTGGTCGGCATCCTCGTAGGTCTGCCTGCGCTGCGGCTGCGCGGCGTGAACCTCGCCGTCGTGACCCTGGGGTTCGCCGCCGCAGCCGATGTGACGCTCGTGCAGATCCAGTTCCCCGGATCGGCCGACGGCACCGCCGTGCACCGCCCCGAGCTGTTCTCGAGCGACCGCGGCTACTTCTTCTTCAGCGTCATCGTGCTGGCGTTGTGCGGCCTGGCGGTGTTCTTCCTGCAGCGCGGTCGCTGGGGCACCAGCTGGAAGGCCGTCGCCTTCTCCGAGCGCGGAACCGCCTCGGCCGGTCAGAGCGTTCCCGGGGCGAAGCTCACCGCATTCGCGATCAGCGCCGCGCTAGGCGGCATCTCGGGCGGTCTCATCGCCGGGCAGGTGCAGCTGCCGTTCGCGTCGAGCTTCACGCCGCTGCAGTCCCTCGCGCTCTACGTGCTCGCGGTCATGTCGGGCGCGTATCTCATCGACATGGCGATCTTCGGCGGGATCCTGTGGGTGCTCGTCCCCGAACTGCTGAAGCAATGGGGCATCAAGCTCGACTGGGGCTTCGTCATCTTCGGCGCGCTCGGCGTGCAGGCGCTCACGAGCGGCACCAACCTCGGGCAGGGCATCCGCAACCTGTTCTATCGCCGGGCCGACAAGCGCCGGGCGGCGCAGGCGCAGGCCGCGGGGGATGCCGGGGGCCCGGCATCCCCGTCTCCCGAGCTCTCGCCCGCGGGCGCGAGGATCTCGACCACGACGGTCGCGACGCTCGACCCTGTCGCCGACGCGAACGCGCCAGTGCTCGTGGTGGACGGCCTCTCCGTCGAGTTCGGTGCGCTGAAAGCGCTCGACGACGTGTCGTTCGAGGTTCCCGCCGGCACGATCATGGGCCTCATCGGCCCGAACGGCGCCGGCAAGTCGACGTTCGTCGACGCGATCAGCGGGTTCCTCCCCCGTCATGGCGGACGGGTGCTGCTCGACGGCGCCGATCTCGCGGGCATGTCGCCCACGAGGCGCGCACGGCAGGGGCTGCGCCGGACGTATCAGCAGGACCGCGTGCCGCCGTCGCTCACGGTCGAGGCGTACGTGCGCTTCGTGGCCCGTCGCCGGCTCGACCGCAACGAGATCGAGCACACGCTCGCGTTCTTCGGCTGCCCGCCGGCGCGCTCGCGGCTGTCGAGCGTCGACGTCGGCACGCGACGCCTCGTCGAAGTCGCCGCGAACGTGCTCGCGAAGCCGCGTCTGCTGATCCTCGACGAGCCCGCCGCGGGCCTGTCGCACGAGGAGCACCTGGCACTGGCGGTGCGACTGCGCGATCTGCCGGCGCGGTTCGGCATCTCGCTGGTCATCATCGAGCACGACCTCGACCTGGTGCGCTCGGTGTGCCCGCGACTGACCGTGCTCGACTTCGGCCGGGTGTTGGCGTCGGGTCCGCAGACCGACGTGCTGGAGGATCCGGCCGTGATCAGGGCGTACATGGGCGAGACGGAGCTGCTGCAATGACCGACGACCTGCTCGAGCTCGACGACGTGACGGTGAGTCGCGGCGCGGGCCCGGTGATCTCACACGTGACCCTCACTGTGCGTCCGGGCGAGGTGCTGGCGCTCGTCGGCCCCAACGGCGCCGGCAAGACGAGCCTCATCGAGTCGATCTCGGGCGTCACTGCGAACTCGGGCGGCACGATCCGTCTGGGCGGCGAGCCGATCGACAGGCTGTCGCGGGTCGCACGCGCGCGTCGCGGGATCGTCCACATCGAGCAGGGGCGCGCGGTGTTCCCCTCCCTCACGGTGCGTGAGAACCTGTCGCTCACCGCCCGAACGCCCGCCGAGATCGATGCGGCCCTGGCCCACTTCCCCGAACTCGAGAAGCGGATCGACTCCCCCGCCGCGCTGCTGTCGGGCGGCGAGCAGCAGATGGTCGTGCTCGCGCGCGCCTTCGCGGCGAAGCCGAGGTTCCTGCTCATCGACGAGATGTCTCTCGGACTGGCTCCGGTGGTGTTCACGCGGCTGTTTCCGATCGTTGGCACCCTTGCCGAGTCCGGCGTCGGCGTGCTGCTCGTGGAGCAGTTCACCGGTCTTGCGCTGGGCCTCGCACGCGAGGCGATCGTCGTCGCGAGCGGCCAGGTCACGTTCCAGGGCGATGCCGCCCAGCTGCGCGACCAACCGCAGCTGCTGCACCGCGCCTACCTGGGCGGCTGAGCGGTCTCGGTCGTCGCGCGAGCGAGGAACGAGCGCGCTCCGCGGGGCGACCGGCGCCGAGGGTCACATGCCGGCGTGGTCGAAGGCGATCGTCGGCAGGTCGACCACGTGCGCGCCGCCGTCGACGACGAGGACGGCGCCGTTCACGTAGGACGACTCGCCCGATCCGAGGAAGCGCACCACCGAGGCGATCTCGCGGGGCGCCGCGGGCCGGCGTAGCGGCACGTCGGCGGTGACGGTCGCGTACGCCTCCTCACGAGAAGCCAAGTCGGCGTGCGAGGCGAACTCGTCCATCTCGGCGTCGGCCATCGGTGTCTGCACCCATCCGGGGCACACCGCGTTGACCCGCACGCCGTGCGTGCCGTAGTCGCGGGCGAGCGACTTGGTGAGGCCGATCAGCGCGTGCTTGCCGACGGTGTATCCCGCGACCGAGGGACCGGCGAACAGCCCAGCGAGCGACGAGATGACGACGATCTGCCCCTTCGTCTCGATGAGGGCGGGAAGGGCCTCGCGCGACATGACGAACGCCGTGCTGAGGTTGGCCTGCAGCGATGCCGCCCACGACGCGTCGTCGGTGTCGCCGACGGCGGAGAAGCCGTGGCCCCCGGCGTTGTTCACGAGCACATCGAGCCGCCCGAAGCGCGCCACGGTCGCCTCGACAGCCCCTCGGGCGCCCGCGGCGTCGGCGGCATCGGCGACCAGGGCGAGCGCGCCGATGCGCTCGGCCACCTCGTCGAGCACGGCCTTCCGGCGGCCGACCACGACGACGTGGGCGCCCTCTGCCGCGTATCGCTCGGCGATGGCGGCGCCGATGCCGGTGCCGCCGCCGGTGATGAGCACGACCTTTCCGGCGACGTCTGCTCCTGCGTATCCCATAGTTCGTCCTTTCAGGCGGGGAAGCTCGATCGGGCGGAGTACCCGAAATCCGAGACGAGGGCTGCGCCGTTGACCGGTCGCGAGACCGGCGAGGCGAGGAAGACGAGCTGTGCGGCGACCTCGTCGGCCGTCTGCACCGGGTAGGGGGCGGCCGCGAAGCCGGCGGAGTCGTCCAGGCCGATACCGAGGTCGCCGCGGCTCATGGGCGTGTCGACGATCGAGGGACACACGGCGTTGACGCGGATGCCGTCACGCTGCAGCTCGACGGCGGCCGCGCGCGCCAGCTGCAGCACCGCCGCCTTCGAGGCGCAGTAGGGCACCATCCCCGGCGCCGCGACCAGTGCGGAGTCGCTCGCGACCAGCACCACGTCGCCGCCTCCGGCCGCCTGCAGTGCGGGGATCGCGGCACGCAGCACCAGGAACGCGCCGCGCACGTTGACGTCGAACACGGCGTCCCACGCGGCGGTCGCGGTGTCGGCCAGCGGGGTGCCGACCGGACCCGACACGCCCGCACACGCGACGACGACGTCGAGTCCGCCGAGCGCGGCGACCGCGTCTGCGACGGCCGCGGTGACCTCGGCGTCGACGGTGACGTCGGCGGGATGAGCGGTCCCCACACCCCCTCCAGGCGCCGCCGGCGCGTCGCCCGGAGCCTCCGGGCGCGTGGGACCAGCCGCCACCCCGGCGGCGTGAAGCTCGGCGACCAGGGCGGTCAGGGCCGCGGCATCCCGGTCCGTCACGGCCACGCGCGCTCCCTCCACGGCGAACGCCCGTGCGGCGGCACGGCCGATGCCGCCCGCGGCGCCCGTGACGAGCACCCGGCGGCCCCGCATGCGCATGTCCATCGACGACCCTCCACAGGTGCGACGCCCACGGCGGGCGTCGCACCGATCATGCATCGACCCGGGACCGCGCGGAGCGTTCCCTGCGCTGGCGCAACAGTCCCGCACACTCTGCGACAAGTACCCGTCCGGCCCCGCTCCGACAATCGAAGGACGAGGCACCCGGCCTCGTCCCGCCGCTGACCCGCAGCGGCGCGCATCTGCCGCACACGCAGACGCACACAGGCAAAGGAGCCGCCGTGACCGCACCCGCTTCCCCGACAGGACTGCGCCGCAACGCGCTCGGCGTCGCCGGCATCGTCTTCCTGGTGCTGGCGGCCGTCGCCCCGCTCACCGGCATCGTGGTGGTCGCCTCGCTCGTGATCGCGTTCGGCAACGGCGGCGGCGCCCCCGCGTCGTTCTTCATCGTCGCGGTCATCCTGCTGCTGTTCGCCATCGGCTACGCGCAGATGTCGAAGCAGCTGGCCAACGCCGGCGGGTTCTACGCGTTCGTCGTGAAGGGCCTCGGCCGCACCGGCGGGCTCATAGCGGGCCTCATCGCGACCCTCGGCTACAACCTGTTCGTCGTCGGCACGATCGGCACGAGCGGCTTCTTCATGCAGATCATCATCGCCCAGCTCACCGGGTTCGACATGCACTGGTACCTGTGGGGACTGCTGTCGATCGCGGTGTGCTTCGTGATGGCCCGCACCGGCATCGACTTCAGCTCGAAGGTGCTGGGCGTCTCGCTCGTGCTCGAGGTCGCGATCCTCGTCGTGTTCGACATCTCGGTGCTCGTGCAGACCGGATTCGATGTCGCGGCCTTCAGCCCTGAGGCCGTCTTCTCGGGGTCGCTTCCCATCGGCCTGCTGCTGGCGGCGACCGGTTACCTCGGCTTCGAGGCCACCGCGCTGTTCAGCGAAGAGGCGAAGAACCCGCTCAAGACGATCCCGCGCGCGACCTACACCGCGATCATCGCGATCGCGCTCATCCTCGGCATCTCGACGTGGGCCGTGGTCAGCGCGACCGGTGTCGCGAACGCGCAGCAGGCCTCGCTCGATCACCTCGAAGCCGGGGATCTGCTGTTCTCGCTCGTCGCTCAGTACCTCGGCGAACCGATGACGATCGTCGCCGAGATCCTGCTGCTGGTGAGTCTGTTCGCCGCGATGCTCGCCTTCCACAACTCAGCGACGCGCTACCTCTACTCGCTGGGCCGCGCCCGCGTGCTGCCGCACGTGCTCTCGCGCACCCGTGCGAACGGCGCCCCGCAGGTCGCGGGCCTCGTGCAGGCGCTGTTCGCCGCCATCGTCGCCGGCTGCTTCGCACTGGCGGGACTGGACCCGATCCTCGTCGTCGTACCCGCGATGCTCGGCATCGGCACCCTGTCGGTCATCATCCTGCAGACTCTCGCGGCGCTGTCGATCGTCGTGTGGTTCCGGCGAGCGCGCGACCCGCGCTGGTGGAGCACATTCATCGCACCGGGGCTCGGCTTCGTCGGGCTCCTGTCGATCGCGGTGCTCGCCGTCGTCAACTTCAACGTCGTGGCGGGCACCGAGAACCCCGTCATCCTCACACTCCCGTGGCTGCTCGCCCTCGCCGTCGTCGGCGGGCTCGTCTACGCCGCGTACCTCCGGCGCGCGAGGCCGGCCGTCTACGACGCCCTCGCCACCGATCTGGAGAAGTTCAACGTCCACGTGTCGCACGGCGACGAGGCCCGCCACATCCCCGAGCCCAACGTGTGACCAGCGCCCCCGGCATCCCCACCACCGAGAAGAGGCATCATGACCGTCAATCTGTCCGATACGTCCACCTGGCTGCCGCTGGACGGGCTCGCGCCCGGCTTCGACGCGAGCAAGGCCGAGCTGTCGAGCGACCTCGACGGCCGCACCTTCACCGTGGTCGACGAGCGCGGCACCCGCATCGCGCACACCTTCGGCCCCGGCACGGTGTCGTGGGACTACGCGCCGGGCGAGGGCGACCCGACGGCTGCGGCCTCGCAGACCGACTCGTGCGAGGTCGTGCGCGTGGACGACGACCTCTACTACGCGCAGTTCCACCACGACTACCTGCCGAACGAGGCGGTGTCGCTCATCCTCGATCTGCGCAGCGGCTACTCGCTCGCGGTGCTCAGCGTCCTCGGTGAGAAGACCCGCGAGCGCGTCGCCGTGCAGCACCTGTTCGGCGTCGGCCGTATCGAAGAGCTCGAGCAAGTCGGCGAGGCGCCGGCGCCGACGACCGAGCTCATCGGCCGCCGCGTGCTGTGGGTGTACTCGAGCGTGCACGCGTACGAGCACGTCTACCTCTCGCCGCACTGGTACACGTGGCAGTGCCTGGCCGGCCCCGAGCAGGGCCTTGCCGACACCGACGAGAACACGGTGTGGCGGGTGCGCCCCGGCATCTACGTCTTCACGTGGCGCGAGAAGGTCATCCCGTGCGGCTCGGTGACGATCGCCGACCACCGCGACCAGCGAGCGCTGCGTTCGCACGGCGTGCTGTTCGGAGAGGGCGAGGACGGCGGCATCCCGACCCACTTCACGTTCGGCGCGCACGGGCGGCTGCTCTCGAACACCGTGCACCCGGCCGAGTACGACCCGTCCCGTCCGCTGGAGCGCTGACGGTGTCCGCGGACCTCATCCTCACCGGCGGCGTCGTGCGCACCGCCGATCGGAGCCTGCCCGTCGCCGAGGCCATCGCCTTCGGCGGCGGGCAGGTGCTCGCCGTGGGGGCCGCCGACGAGGTGCTCGCGCACCGCGGCGATCGCACCGAGGTGCGCGAACTGGGCGGCCGGGCCGTGTACCCGGGCTTCGTCGACGTGCACAACCACCACGCGCTGGCCGGGCGCACCGACCTGTACGAGCTTTCGCTGCCCGCCGGGCTGTCGCTCGACGAGATCCTCGACCGCGTGCGCGAATACGCCGCCACCCTCCCCGAGGGCGCGTGGATCTCGGGCGGCCCGTACGCCAGCACGATGCTGGCCGAGCTGTCGAGTTCGGCGGTCCGGGCCCGACTGGACGAGGCCGCCGGCGGGCGGCCCGCCGTCATCGTCGAGGACAGCCGACACAACCGGTGGGCGAACTCCCGCGCTCTGCAGCTGGCGGGCATCGGACCCGGCAGCATCCCGGACGGCGGGGTCACGGTGCTCGATCCGGACGACGGCGAGCCCACGGGCGTGCTGCTGGAGGCTGCGGGCATCCCGGTCGAAGAGGCGCTTGCCCGGGGCAACGGGCTCACGTCCGAGCAGCACCGGCGCTCGTCGCAGCGCGGGGTCGAGATGCTGAACGGGTACGGCGTCACCGCGTTCCAGGACGCCGCGGTCTCGCGCGACATCCTCGCGGCACTGCAGGCACTGGACGAGACCGGCGAGTTGAACGCCTGGGTCGTGTCGAGCCTCACCGTCAACGACGAGATCTTCGGCTTCGACCCGGTGGGCGAGCCGCTCGTCGCGCTCGGCGAGCGCTACCGCTCCGCGCATCACCGCCCGGACTTCGTCAAGATCTTCCTCGACGGCGTGCCGCCGGCGCGCACGGCGTCGTTCCTGGAGCCCTACGTCCCCGACGACGCGCACGGTGCCCACTTCCACGGCACGACGACGATGGATGCCGCAGAGCTCGAGTCCTGGCTGCGATCGGTCGCCGCGCGCGGCCTCGGCGCCAAGGTGCACTGCACCGGTGACGGGTCTGCGCACCTGCTGCTGGATGTCGTCGAGCGCCTCCGCGCCGACGGCATCGACACCCCGGTGCAGATCGCGCACGGTCAGTTCCTCGCGGGCGACGACATCGAACGGATGCCGCGGCTCGGGGTCGCGGCCGACATCTCGCCGTTCATCTGGTTCCCGGGTGTCATCCCGACGGCGCTCGCGGAGGTGCTCGGCCATGACCGCGCGGAGCACTCGCAGCCCAACCGCACCCTGATCGACGCGGGAGCGCTCGTCGCGGGCGGGTCCGACTGGCCCGTCAGCGAGTCACCCGATCCGTTGGAGGGCATGCAGGGTCTGGTCACCCGCGCCGACCCGCTGGGCCGCGCGGCCGGCGTGCTGTGGCCCGAACAGGCGATCTCCGCCGATGAGGCGCTGGAGGTCTTCACGATCAACGCCGCCCGTGCGATGGGCCTGGGCGAGGTCACCGGCTCGCTCACGCCGGGCAAGTCCGCCGACTTCGTCGTGGTCGACCGCGACTTCGTCGCGGGCCCGGCCGACGGCATCATCGCCACGCGCGTGCTGGAGACGTGGTTCGCGGGACGGCTGGTGTACGCCGCCGCGTGACGCACAGCGCACGAAACGCCTAGACCTTGCGCAAGGTCTAGGCGTTTCGTCTTCGCGCGCCAGAGCGCGCTCCGCTCAACGACCGGCATTCGCGGTCGTCGAGCGCGGAACGATGGCTCCGGTCGTCGAGCGAGCGCGGATCGATGGCTCCGGTCGTTGAGCGAACGAGGATCGGTGGCTCCGGTCGTTGAGCGAGCGAGGAACGAGCGAGACGAAACGCTCCGGCCGCACGAACGACGCCGAGAGCCCCGACCTACGCCAGCCGGAGGTCCTGCAGCAGGAACCGGGCGCCCAGCTCGCCGATCAGCACGGCGGGAGCGTTGGTGTTGCCGGTCGTGATCTTCGGCATGATCGACGCGTCGATCACCCGCAGCCCCTCGATCCCGGCGACGCGCAGCCGCGGGTCGACGACGGCCTCGGCGTCGACGCCCATGCGGCACGTGCCGACCTGGTGGTGGTAGGTGGCGACGTTGCGGCGCACATAGTCGTCGAGCTCGTCGTCGTCCACCTCCGGACCGGGATACACCTCGACGGCTCCCCACTCTTCGGCCAGCGCGGGGCGGCGGCCGATCGAGCGGCACTGCCGCACCGACGCGGTGAGCGAGCGCACATCGTCGGGATCGGCGAGCACCCGGGGGTCGATCAGCAGCGGGTCGTCGAGCCCCGCGCCCGACAGCCGCACCGTCCCGCGACTCTTCGGCGTGACGATGCCCGCCATGAGAGAGAACCCGTCGTCGCCGGCGGGCTCCAGCGTCTCGCCGTACATCGGCACCGAGAAGTGGATCGGCTGCGTGTCGGGCACATCGAGGTCGGGGCGCGAGCGCCAGAACAGATGCGTCTGCGTGACCGAAACGCCCGGCGTGGGCGGGCCGACCGGCTTGGCGGCGGTGTGGAAGATCACCGGCGCCAGGAAGTGGTCGTGCAGGTTGCGGCCCACGCCGGGGGCGTCGTGCACGACCTCGATCCCGAGCTCGACCAGCTCGTCGGCCGGGCCGATGCCCGAGCGCAGCAGCACGGCGGGCGAGTCCACGGCACCGGCCGACAGCACGACGACGTCGGCGCGCAGCTCGTGATCCTCGCCGGCCTGCCGGTACCGCACGCCGACAGCGCGCCCGTCCTCGACGATCACCGAGTGCACGTGGCTCGCGGTGCGGATGTCGACGCCATCGCGCACCGGTTTGAGGTACTCGGTCCACGTGTTCGCGCGCCGGCCGCCGGCATCCGGAAGCCGCATCGTGACCTGCTCCTGCGACACTCCGTCCAGGTGATCGCCGTTGTAGTCGGGGTTGTGCTCCAGCCCCTCCTGCACGGCGGCCTCGATGATCGAGGCCTGGATCGGCACGAGCGGGTAGTCGTCGGTGACGGGCAGGATGCCGGCATCCCCGCGCAGTTCGGAGGCTCCGCCTGAGAACGCCTCGATGCTCTTGTACACCGGCAGCACGTCCGACCACGCCCAGCCCTCGTTGCCGAGGGACGCCCAGTGGTCGAAGTCCTGCGGCGCGCAGCGCACCCAGATCATGGCGTTGAGCGCGTGCGAGCCGCCCAGCACCTTGCCACGGGGCAGGTGCAGGCGCCTGCCCGCGGCGTGCTGCTGCGGCACCGTGTAATAGTCCCAATCCTCGGGGCTGTGCCACAGCTCACCCATGCGCATGGGGTCGTGGATCGCGGGGTTGCGGTCTTCGCCGCCCGCCTCCAGCAGCGTCACCTCCACGCCGGCGTCGACGAGGCGGCGGGCTACGACGGATCCGGCGGATCCGCCGCCGACGACGATCGCGCGGGTCATGTCTCAGCCCTTGCGACCGGGGCCGGAGACGACCTGCGGCACCGCGACGGACTTCAGTCCCTCGACGCCGAACTCCAGCCCGTAGCCGGAGCCCTTCACGCCGCCGAACGGCACCATCGGGTGCAGCCCGCCATGCGAGTTGATCCAGACGGTGCCCGACTGCATGCGCGACGCGTACTCGCGGGCCTGGTCGGGATCGCTCGACCACACCGAGGCGCCGAGGCCGACGTCGGCCGCGTTCGCCCGTGCGAAGGCGTCGTCGACGTCGCTGTATCGGATGACGGGCAGGACCGGCCCGAACTGCTCCTCGTCGACCAGGGCGACGCCGTCGGTGACATCGGCGACGATGGTGGCGCGGTAGAACAGCTCGCCGAGCTCGGGCGCGGGCTCGCCGCCGGTGACGACGCGGCCGCCGTGCGCCTTGGCGTCTTCGACGAGGTCCTTCACGATGTCGAACTGGGCCTGGTTCTGCACCGGGCCGAGCACGTTGGCCTCGTCCAGGCCCGGGCCCATCGGGGTCTGGGCTGCGACCTCGGCGAGCGCCTCGACGACCTCGTCGTACACCGAATCGTGCACATAGAGGCGCTTGAGCGCGGCGCACGTCTGGCCGGTGTTGATGAAAGCGCCCCAGAACAGGTCCTGCGCGATGACCTTCGCGTCGGTGCCGGGCAGCACGATGCCGGCGTCGTTGCCGCCCAGCTCGAGCGTCAGGCGGGCGAGGTTGCCGGCCGAGCTCTCGATGATCTGGCGCCCGACCTCGGTCGAACCGGTGAACATGACCTTGGCCACGTCGGTGTGCGCGGCCAAGCGTCCGCCGATCGCGCCCGGCCCCGACACCGCGATGAGCACGTCGGCCGGCAGCACGTCGTTCATCACCGAGACCAGCGCGAGCACGCTCAGCGGCGTGTTGCTGCTGGGCTTGATCACGACGGTGTTACCCATGCGCAGCGACGGCCCGATCTGCCAGATCGAGATCATCATCGGCCAGTTCCACGGGCTGATCGCGCCGACGACGCCGGCCGCCTTGTACACGAGCTCGGCGTGCAGGCTCTCGTCGTCGACGAGCACCTGCGGTTCGAGCACGGTCGTCGCGTTCGATCGCAGCCAGGCCGAGCACGCGCCGACCTCGAATCGCGCGTTCGGGCCGTTGAGCGGCTTGCCCTGCTCCCGCGAGAGCAGTCGCGCCAGCGCCTCGGCGTTGGCATCGATGGCGTCGGCGGCGGCGAGCAGCAACTCCGAGCGCTTCTCGTGGCCGAGCGCCTCCCACGCGGGCTGCGCGGCCTTGGCGCGCGCGACGGCGTCGTCGAGCTGCTCGGCGGTCTGAACCGGCACGCGGCCGATGACCTCGCGGGTCGCGGCGTCGAGGATCTCGCGCCCCTCCCCCTCCGGCGCGGCGATCCGCGCCAGCAGTGCGGCCTCGTCGAGGACCAGGGTGGAATCGGACATCGGCGTCTCCTTCGGATCGCGGGCGCGAACACCGACGCGAACGGCCGGCTGCCCTCCATTGTGGGCAGCCGGCCGTGGCTCGCGGTTGTCTGGGAGCGCTGTGCGCATGACCTCCCGCGAACGGTCAACGCTGCGGGAGGAAAGTCCCGGCGAAGAAGTCCGCGAGTTCGTCGTGCGCCGTCAGCGGCAGCACCGCGGCGACGTACTGGTCGGGCCGGACGACGACCACCACGCCGTCGCGCGACAGCCCGCGCTCGTCGAAGATGTCGGTCGTCGTCCAGGCACTGGGGGCGGCGGCGTAGACCTTCTCCCAGTCGATGAGCCCGAGCGGGCCGGTCTCGGGCAGGAACAGCTTCGGCACGGCCATGATGTCGACGTCCTCGTGCGCCTGCTGGTACACGACCTTGACGTCGAACACGGCGTCGACGTCGGCTCCTTCCGGCGTGAACCGCGTCACCGGCGACGCGTCCGACGCCAAGAACGCGGCCCAGTCCGAGAGAGTGGATGCCGCACCCGGCGCCGCTCCGTCGGCGAAGGCGTAGATCCGCCAGCGGCCGTCGGCCCTGGCGTGGTGGCCGAGGTGCACGGGGTTGCCGTCGCACACGCGCACGACCTCGGAGGACGTGAACCGCTTGCCGACGGGGAAGCCGGACGCGAGGCCCTGGTGGGCGGCATCCCTCACCGTCATCGACGGGCCGTACTGCGTCATGAACCCGGAAGGGAACTCCGCCGTGCCGAGGTAGAAGGTGGCCAGCTCCTGCGGATCGGAGATCTCTTCGGGCTTGCGCGCCATGAGCGACGACCACTCGCGGTCGAAGTCGATGAGCTGCTGCGCCACCGGCTGCCGCTCGGCCGAGTAGGTCTCCAGGAGCGAGGCGGGGCTGAGGCCGGTGAGCACGTGCCCGAGCTTCCAGCCGAGGTTGAAGCCGTCCTGCATCGACACGTTCATGCCCTGCCCGGCCTTGGCCGAGTGCGTGTGGCACGCGTCACCGGTGAGGAACACGCGCGGCGCGTGGTCCTGGTCGACGTCCACGTCGTCGAACTTGTCGGTCACGCGGTGTCCGACCTCGTAGACGCTGTGCCATGCGACCTGCTTCACGTCGATCGAGTACGGGTGCAGGATCGCGTTGGCCTTGCGGATGACCTCTTCGATGGGAGTCTGCCGCACACGGTGGTCGTCGTCATCGGCCACCTCGCCGAGGTCGATGTACATGCGACTGAGGTACCCGCCCTCGCGCGGGATGTGGAGGATGTTGCCGGCCTCGGCGTTGATGGCGCACTTGGTGCGCCAGTCCGGGAAGTCGGTGTTGACGAGCACGTCCATGACGCCCCACGCGTGGGCCGAGATGCCGCCGATGTGCTTGCGGCCGATCGCCTCGCGCACGCCGCTGCGGGCGCCGTCGCAGCCGGCGACGTACTTGGCGCGCACGGTCCGCTCCTCGCCCTGGCGCTCCCCCGCCGTGTGGCGCACGCGCACCTCGACGGGGTACTCGCCCTCCTCGTGAACGGTGAGGCCGACGAACTCGATGCCGTAGTCGGGCAGGATGCGCCCCGGGCCCTGCGCGGCAGCCTCCGCGAAATAGTCGAGCACGCGCGCCTGATTGACGATGAGGTGCGGGAACTCGCTGATCTTGAAAGCGTAGTCCTCGGTGCGGGCGGTGCGCACGATGTTCTCGGGGTTGCTCGGGTCAGGGCCCCAGAAGTTCATCCAGCCGATGTTGTACGCCTCGGCGATGATGCGCTCGGCGAACCCGAAGGCCTGGAACGTCTCGACGCTGCGCGGCTGGATGCCGTCGGCCTGGCCGAGCACGAGACGCCCGTCACGGCGCTCGATCATGCGGGTGGTGACCGCCGGGAACTGCGACATCTGCGCGGCCAGGAGCATGCCGGCGGGTCCGGAGCCGACGATGAGCACGTCCATCTCGTCGGGAAGCTGGGCAGGACGGTCGACGCCGGTGCCGGCGGCGTCCTGCACGCGCGGATCTGCGGAGACGTACCCGTGGTGATGGAACTGCATCGTGGACTCCCTGACTGCGGTGTCTGGCTCGGACGGCGGTATCTTGCGAGAGGAGGCGCGTGTGTTCTATATTCGAACACGCCGTTCTACTATTGAACAGATCGTAGACGAAGGGGATGCCGCATGACAAGGTCCGAGGGGTCGACCGCGCCCGCGTCACAGACCCTGAGCCGCGGCATCCGGATCCTCGAAGTCCTCGCCGACGCCCGCGAACCGCTCACGATCGACGAGCTGGCGGCACGCCTCGACGTGCACCGTTCGGTGGCGTATCGACTGCTGCGGACGCTCGAAGACCACGGACTCGTCACGCGCGACTCCGGTGGACGCGTACAGCTGGGCCCGCGTATCGCGGCCCTCGCAGCCGGCGTCGCGCACGACCTGCAGGCCGAGGCCCTGCCCGAGCTCACTGCCATCGCCAACGAGCTGGGCATGACGTGCTTCTTGGCGGTGCTCGACCGCGACGAGTGCATCACGCTCGCGAGCGTCGAGCCGCGCCACGCGGTCGCGACCGTCGCGCAGCGGCCCGGCGCGCGCCACTCCATCACCGTCGGCGCGCCGAGCAAGGCCATCCTCTCGACACTGCCGGCCACGGACTGGCCCGTCGACGTCGATGAGCGGCTGCGCGCCGAGATCGCCGAGTGCGCGCGGCGCGGCTACGCCACCAGCCACGACGAGGTCATCCCGACCGTGCAGGCGATCTCGGTGCCGCTGCGGCTGCGCGGCGGTCAGCGCCCCGCGGCGATCGCCGTCGTCCACGTGTCGAGCCCCGCCGAGCCCGAGGCGATCGCGCGGCGGCTCACCCGCTCGGCCGCCGCGATCAGCGAGGCGCTCGGCGGCTGACCCGGGGCCACCCGGACGTCCTCGTGCCAGCCTGCGTTTCGTCTGCGGGCGCCAGAGCGCCCTCCGCTCAACGAACGACGGTCACCGTTCGTTGAGCGAGCCCTCCGAGCGCACGAACGACGGTCACCGGTCGTTGAGCGAGCGACGAACGAGCGAGACGAAACGCTCCGAGCGCACGAACGACCCCGTGCCGGAGCGCCCCGCTCAACGAACGACGGTCACCGGTCGTTGAGCGAGCGACGAAGGAGCGAGACGAAACGCTCCGAGCGCACGAACGACCCCGTGCCAGAGCGCCCCGCTCAACGAACGGCGGTCAGGCGAACTGCTCGACGAGCCGGATGTCGGATGCCGCGACCCGCTGCGGCACGCCCACGAAGGCGGCGGCGCGGCCGTCGGAGCCGAGGTACTCCTTCTCCAGCGCGAGGAAGGCGTCGGCGTCGCCGGGGGCGCTCACCGCCCACACGAACTCGTTGGACTCGCGGATGCCGTAGGCGAACTCGATCTCGAACCCGGCTGCGGCGCGGACGCGCGGCATCCACTCGTTCCACCAGTCGACGAAAGCGTCGTACTCCCCGTCGACGAGCGTGTACCGGCGCAGCTGGATCGTCTTCATGTCTCCCATCTTGGCGTACGTCCTATACTCGGTTTCGTCCGGTGGCACCGTTGCCCGCCGGTGCTCGAAAAATGGGCACGCAGCGCACGCGCGCGAGACACATACGGCCTCTCATCCGTCTGAAGTCTCAAGGGATCCGTCATGCCCACCGTGTCCGCGCACGTCGCCCTCACCCTCGCCCGCCACATCGACCACGTGTTCGGGGTGATGGGCAACGGCAACGCGTACTTCCTCGACGCGCTCGAGCGCTCCACCGACGTGCACTTCACCGCCGTCCGCCACGAGGCCGGCGGAGTGGTCGCCGCCGACGCGTTCCACCGCGCGTCGGGACGCCTCGCCGCCGCGACCGCCACGTACGGCGCCGGGTTCACCAACACCCTCACCGCCCTGGCCGAGGCGGTGCAGGCTCATGTGCCGCTCGTGCTCGTCGTCGGCGACGAACCCACGTCGGGCCCGCGTCCGTGGGACGTCGACCAGATCGCGCTCGCGTCGGCGGTGGGCGCCCGCACCTACACGGTCGGGCGAGCGGATGCCGCCGCCACGACCGTCATCGCGATCGAGCATGCCCTCACGTATCGCGTGCCCACCGTGCTCGCGATCCCCTACGACGTCGCGGCGCGCGACGCGGGACCCGTGCCCGAGGCGCCCGAACCGCGCCTGCCCGAGCCTCTCGCCCCGACCGGCCCGTTCGCCGTCGGCGCGCTGGACGGGATCGTCCAGGCGCTCGCGACCGCCGAGCGCCCGTTCCTGCTCGCCGGCCGCGGCGCCTGGCTCTCGGGCGCCTCCGGCGCCCTCGGTGAGGTGGCCGACCTCGTCGGCGCCGTGACCGCGTCCACGGCGCTCGGCCGCGGGGTGTTCCCGCGCGCCGAGTACGACCTCGGCGTCACGGGCGGCTTCGGTGCCGAAGCGGCCATGGTGCTGGTGCGCGAGGCCGACGTGGCAGTCGTGTTCGGGGCATCCCTCAATCAGTTCACGATGCGTTTCGGCGACCTGTTCGCACCCGGCACGCGCGTGTTCCAGGTCGACGTCGCGCCGGCAGCCACCCACCCGCACGTCGGCGGTTTCGTGAGAGCGGATGCCGGCGTCGCCGCCCGCGCCGTCGCCGAGGCCCTGCGCGAGCGAGGTGCGGCATCCAGCGGCTGGCGCGAGTCGGTCGATCTGACGACGCTGCGCGCATACGAGTCCGGCGATGCGGTCGCGGCCGACGGCCGGCTCGACCCCCGCGCCGTGGCCCGCCGCATCGGCGAACTGCTGCCGCCGGATCGGGTCGTCGTCTCGGACGGCGGCCACTTCATCGGCTGGGCGAACATGTACTGGCCGGTCGCGTCGCCTGACCGCATGATGATGATCGGCACCGCGTTCCAGTCGATCGGCCTCGGCTGGCCGTCGGTGCCCGGCGCCGCGCTGGCGAAGCCGTCGTCGACGGTCGTGCTGACCACGGGCGACGGCGGCGGGCTCATGGCCCTCGCCGACCTCGAGACCGCGGTGCGCGTCGCCGGCGGCCGCGGCATCGCCGTCGTCTGGAACGACGCCGCATACGGCGCCGAGGTGCACCTGTACGGTCTCAAGGGCCTCGCCCAGCAGCCCATGTTGATCCCCCAGGTCGACTTCGCGGCCCTGGCGTCGGGCGTCGGCGCCGAGGGGGTCGTGGTGCGCAGCCTCGACGACCTGGAGCGGCTGGCGACGTGGACGGCCGAAGACGAGGCATCCCGCCGGTTCCTCGTGCTCGACTGCCGCATCTCGGGCGAGGTCGTCGCGCCCTACCAGCGCGAGATCATCCGCGTGAATTCCTGACCGACATCGCTCTCGCGCGATATCGCGAGGACGCGATAGCCTGTGCACATGCCCACGGCCGCCGAGTTGATCCGCGACGCGCGCTCACGCGCTGCACTCACGCAATCGGCGCTGGCGAAATTGAGCGGCATACCCCAGAACGTCATCAGCGACTACGAACGGGGCAAACGCGAGCCGTCGTTCCGCATCGTCGACGTCCTCCTCGCCGCAGCCGGTGTCACGATCGAGCTCAGTCGGCGGACCACCCTCGATCGGGTGCGTGCGCACGCCCGCGAGATCCACCGCACGCTCGACGATCACGGCGCGACCAACCCGACGGTGTTCGGCAGCGTCGCCCGCGAAGAGGACGGCATCGACAGCGACATCGACCTGTTGATCGACGCCACGCCAGGCACGACGCTCTTCGACCTGCTCGGCCTGCAAGCCGAGTTGGAACAGATCCTCGCACGCCCCGTCGACCTGGCGCTGCGTTCGGGTCTGCGGCCCGACGTCGCCGAAGCCGCGCGACTGGACGGAATTCCGTTGTGAGGAGGGCCTCACGAGCGCGCCTGGATGACATCGCCGCCGCATGCGCAGCGATAGCCGATCATCTCCACCACGCGGATGGGAACGAAGGCATGGCGTTCGACGCGATCCGCGTCCGGCTCATCGAGATCGGTGAAGCCGCGAAGGATCTGGACCCCGACGTCGTCGCGAGCGAACTCGACATCCCGTGGACGCAGCTCGCACGGATGCGCGACCACCTCGCCCATCGATACTTCGACACGACTCACGCACTCGTCTTCGACACCGCACGCCATGACGTCCCGAAGCTGGCGGCTGCCGTCTCCCGTCTGTCCGCCGGTCAGTGACCCTCAGAAACTCCGCGCGGTCGACAGTCCGTAGTCGGGCAGCGACGTGTCAGTGGCGAACACGTCGGTGATCCACATCATGGCGCGCATCATCAGCGGGTTCGCGAACGTGCGGTCGCGCATCCGGATGCGACGCTCGGACGGCGGGGCGAGGAACGGTCCGGCGCTGCCGGTGCGCGCGATCTTCGTCGGCTTGCGCATACGGGCGTCGTAGGCCGCGAGCGCCGCGACGTGGTCGCCCTGCGCCCGCACCAGCTCGCCCGCCAGCACATACGCGCCGATGAGCGCGAGCCCGGTGCCGAAGCCGCCGAGGGTGTTGGCGTAGCCGGCATCCCCGACGAGCGCGACCCGCCCCCGCGTGAAGGAGGTCATGCGCGTGCGGGTGATCTCGTCGAGATAGAAATCGGATGCCTCGGCCGCCGCCGCCAGCATCTCGGGCACCCGCCAGCCGACGCCGGCGAACGCGTCCTGCAGCAACCGCCGCTGCGATTCCACGTCGCGCCGGTCGTAGCCGCCGCTGTCGCCACGGAACACGAACAGGTTCGGCGCCTTCTGACCGCCGGCCAGGGCGAGCCGCCCGGGTACGTTGTAGCCGTAGGCGACACCGCGGCCGCTCGGCAGCCGCGTCTCGAGCCCATCGAGCGGCACGACCCCGCTCGCGACGGCGTAGAAGTAGCCGAGCCGCTCGACGTGGTCGCTCTCCGGTCCGAACGCGAGTCGCCGCACGGCGGAGTGCACACCGTCGGCGCCGACGACGAGGTCGAAGCGCTCGTCGGCGCGGTGCGCGAACGACACGTCGGTCCCCTCCGCCTGCTCCGTCAGCGCGGTGATCTCGTCGCCGAACACGTACTCCGCGTCGCCGGCACTGTGCCGGTGCAGGATGCCGGCGAGATCGCCGCGCAGGATCTCGACGTCGCCGCCGATGAACTCGCCCGGGATGACGGCGTTGACACGGTCGGTCTCGTCGACCATGCGCCAGTCCGTCTTGGACGTCTGGTGGGCCAGCACGTCGTCCCACACCCCCATCCTGGTCAGGATCTCGCGGTGCGTGCGGCCCTTGAAGTCCACCGCCTGCCCGCCGGGGCGCACACCGGGCGCCTTCTCGACGACGGTGACGTCATACCCATTGCGCCCGAGCAGGCCCGCCAGCGCGGGTCCGGCGATGCTCGCGCCGGAGATCAGAACCTTCTTCGTCGACATGTCCGCTCCTTCGTTCATAATTGCGTCTCGTGGACACAATACATACTGATTACACTGGACGCAATTGTTTTCCGGAGGTTCACATGACGGCCGATGAGACGGTGTCGACGGCGCCACCCGTTCCCGACGATCTGCTGTGGCCCGGCCCGGCCGCCGTGCGTCGTGGGCCGAAGCCGAAGTTCACGGTCGCGCAGATCACCGACGCCGGCATGCGCATCGCCGATGCCGAGGGTCTCGCGGCGGTGACCATGCAGCGCATCGCCCACGACCTCGGCAGCACCAAGATGGCGCTGTACCGGTACGTGCCCGGCCGCGCCGAGCTCGACGCGGTGATGCTCGACCGCGCGTTCGGCATGCCCGTACCACGGCACCACGACGACTGGCGGCGCGCACTGGCGTCATGGGCGGAAGGCGTGCACGGTCGCGCACTGGCCCATCCGTGGTCGGTCGAGCTCGCGCAGCGCCCGCATCGGCCGGGTCCCCACGAGCTCGGCTGGTACGAGGCCGGCCTGGCCGCGATGGCACGCGTGGAGCTGCACGGCAGCGAGAAGCTCGATGTGCTGGCGCTGCTGGCCGGCCACGCGATGTCGATCGTCCGTCAGGAGTCGGCCAGTGCCGCACCCGAGCAGGAGCTTCGCACCTCGATGACGCAGATCCTGACCGACCGTGCAGCGGACTATCCGCTCACCGCAGCCGCATTCGCCGAACCCGACGGCAGGCGCGGCGATGCGCTGCGCTTCGGCGTCGAGCGCATCGTGGCGGGCGTGGAGGTGCTCGCCGCGACCCGCCGCGTCGACTGACGCCCGGGTGCGTCGTGCTCCCGCGGGAGCAGAGGGATGCCTCCCGCCGGCGGATCCGCGCGGCCCGGGGTCCGACGAACATGGGAACCATGACCTCCTTCCGATTCGGCGTCGTGACCGGCGCCCATGGCGATGCCCGGGCGTGGAGCGAGACCGCCCGGCGCGTCGAAGGCGACGGATACGCGGCGATCCTCGTGCCCGACACCCTCTACACGCCCTCCCCCTTCCTCGCCCTGTCGGTCACTGCGACAGCGACCTCGACGCTGCACCTGGGCACGTGGGTGCTCGCAGCGCCCCTGCGCAGTCCCGCCGCGACCGTCCGCGAGACCCGCACGCTCGTCGAACTGTCGGGCGGTCGGTTCGAGCTCGGGCTGGGTGCCGGCCGGCCGCAGGGCGAGAGGGATGCCGCCGCGCTGGGCGTGCCGTGGGGCTCGGGGCGCGAGCGCGTCGATCAGGTGGAGGCGACGATCGCAGCGGTGCGTGCGGCACTGGGCGACGAACTGCGCGTGACGCTCGCCGCGGGCGGGGACCGCATGATGCACCTGGCCGGACGCCACGCGCAGACCGTCGCGCTGCCGCTTCCGCCGCACGCGGATCTGGCTGCGGTGACCGAGGTCGCCGAGCGGGTGCGCGCGGCCACGGCCCCCGGCCGCCCGCCGCTGGAGCTGTCACTGCAGATCGCCGGCGTGGGCGACGCCGTGCCCGAATGGCTGCGTCGCAGCGCCGGACTCACCCCGGAGTCCCTGCGTGACGCACGAGCCGTCGCCGCATTGTCAGGCGACCTGGCACGCGACGCCGAGGCCCTGCACGCTCTGCGCGAGGCGACCGGAGTCTCGTACTTCACGGTGCCCGACGAGCTCACCCCCGCACTCGCTCCGCTGGTCGCCGAACTCGCCGGCCGCTGACCGAGCAGTCTCCTGACAGACCCCATTTCGTCTGCGCCCTCCGCGGGGCGCCCAACCCACCGGCCGTTGAGCGAGCGAGGAACGAGCGAGACGAAACGCCCCGAACACCCGAACAACCCCGGGCCAGACCACGTTTCGTCTGCGGGCGCCAGAGCGCCCTCCCCTCAACGCCCCCCCGGCCGTTGAGCGAGCGAGGAACGAGCGAGACGAAACGCCCCGACCCCACGGGCAACCCCGTCGGCCGAGACGTTTCGTCTGCGGGCGCCAGAGCGCCCTCCGCGGGGCGACCACCGTCGTTGAGCGAGCGAGGAACGAGCGAGACGAAACGCCCCCACCGCCGCGCAACCTCGGCCGCCGTTCACTCTCCCCGAAACACCGGCGGACGCTTGTCCTGGAAGGCGGCGAAGCCCTCGCGGTAGTCGGCGGTGGCGCGCAGCGCCTCCTGGTCGCGGGACTCCTCCGCGACGGCATCCCACAGCCTCGCGTCGCGCAGGCGCGCGACCAGGCGCTTCGACGCGGCGAACGCGGCGGTCGGCCCGGCGGCCGTGACGGCGGCCCGCTCCCGTGTGAACGCGAGCAGCTCCTCTGCCGGCACGGCCCGGCTGAAGAGTCCGGCCGCCACCGCGTCGGCGCCCGACATCAACTCGCCGGTGAAGATGAGATCGAGGGCTCGGTGCGCGCCGAGCCGGTCGACGAACAGCGCGTGCGCCCCGGAATCGGGCAGCGCGCCGAGGTTCGCGAACGGCGAGCCGACCTTGGCGTTGTCGGCAACGTACACGACGTCGGTGGCGATGGCGAGCCCGAGCCCCACCCCGAGGCACGCGCCCTGCACGGCCGCGAACGTCGGCACCGGGCACCCCGCGATCCGCCGCATGACCTGCTCGACGGCATCCAGATATTCGGGAACGTCGTCGGTCTCGGGGTCGACCCCGGCGATGTCGCGCCCCGCGCAGAACGCGCGCCCCTCGCCCCGCAGCACGAGGGCACGGACCCCGGATGCCGCCGCCTCCGCATACGCGTCGTCCAGCTGCCGCAGCGCCTCGAGCGAGAGCGCGTTGAGACGGTCGGAAGCGTTGAGCGTGATCTCGGCGACAGCGCCGTCGGCGGCGAGCTCGATCATGCCTTCACGCTACGGGGGCGTGTCGGCGTCGGCAACGGCTCGATCCGAACCGTATGTCATGATTCCGGCTGTGCAGACATTGCACAGGTGAGGGCGCAACGTGGTGCCCCGCCGAAACCGAGGACACATGTACGAGACCGATCCCGATGCGCGGCTGCTGGAGCTCGCGCGGCGAGGCGATCGCGGTGCCTTCAGCGCGCTGTTCGCACGGCACGGCAAGGCCGTATACCTGTACGCGTGGGCCGTCGCCCGCGACGACCGGGATGCCGAGGACATCGTCCAGGAGGTGTTCGTCGTCGCCTGGCGCAAGCTGCGCGCGATCCGCATCGTCGAGGCATCGGCATTGCCGTGGCTGCTGGTCACGACCCGCAACGTCGCCCGCAACATCGTGCGCGCACGGCGGGCGAGCGTCGAGTTCGACGAGTCGGTGCTGCCGGGCGACCGCGCCCGTCAGGAGCGGGTCGAAGAGGTCGCGTGGGTGCGCCAGGCGGTCTCGCGCCTGGGAGGCATGGATCAGCGGGTGGTGCACCTGTGCCTCGTCGAGGGCTACTCGTACGCCGAAGCCGGCGACCACCTTGGACTCACGACATCGGCTGTCGCCAAGCGGGTCCAGCGCCTGCGGGCGACGCTGCAGCAGACGGTCAGGGGTGACGCATGAACGACCGGCCCCGCGAAGGGATCTACCTCGACGCGGCCCTCGCCGTGATCGGCGAGCAGGTCGACGAGCGCATCGATGAGCTGACCCGGCGCCGCGGGAGACGGCTGCGCATCGGCTTCGCGACGCTCGCCGTCGCGACGATCGTCAGCGGCGCCGCGGCCGCGGTCGCCTTCACCTCTCGAGCCGCAGACGATGCGCCGACGGCATCCGCTCCCCTCACCGAGACGCGTGAGGTGCACTGCGTCGACGACACCGATCCGGCGACACGCGCCTACTTCACCGCGCGCTTCCGGGCCGCCGATGACGTCGTCGTCGACGACGCGGCGCTGTGCGCGGCAGCTCGAACGGCGATCGCAGCTGATGACGGCGACATCGCGCAGGACTCCCCCGCCCAGCTCGTCGCGCGCGCCCTTGAGCTCGTGCGGTCGGCGGCGACGATGGATGCCGCGAGCACGGGCGCATCGGAAGACCCGGCGCCACCGCCGGTCAGCGTCGACGAGGCCTCGTTCGGACTGCCGACGGCGGGCGCGGGCGCGTCGTCCGTCGTGTGCGCAGCAGGTGGCGGCCTGAACGTCGTCGTGTCGACGGTATCGGCGACGACCACCGCCGTCGACCGCGCGGCTCTTTGCGCGGCGGTTCTCCGGTGAGCCGTGCCCGGGGCACGCTGCCCGGCCCACTACGCCGGTTGCTGCGCCAGCCTCTGCGCGCGGGCGCGGTGGGGCTGCTCGCAGTGTCGGCGCTCGCGACGGCCGGCATCCAGAGCGCGGCGTCGGCGGCGCTGCAGGCGACCCTGGACGAGAATTGGCGTGGCGCGTACGACATCCTCGTGATGCCTGCGGACACATTCGAGCCGGTGGCGGGACTGCTGCCGCCCAACACGCTCGCCTCGACGGGGTCGCGCATGACGTTCCTCGACCTGGACGCCGTGCGTGGCGTGGAAGGCGTCGAGATCGCAGCACCGATCGGCGAGATCGTGGCGCCGCGCATGAAGTTCGGGCAGGTGCAGGTCGCCATCCCGCGCGGGTTCGTCGGCGCCGACGACGCCCCGCAGGCGTACCGGCTCACTGTGACCTACACGACAGACGACGGGCTCGGCGAGAGAGTCGTCGCAACCGAGCAGGTACCGGTGGTCATCGACGAGTCGACGGACGAGCACCCGGTGCAGACTCCGCCCTGTGAGCCTCAGCGGTACACGTTCGACGGCTACGAGGTCGATCTCGCAAAATACCCGGCGCTCATCGCGATGGCGTGCATGGAACCGCCGGGCGACGGAGTCACCGTCTATCTCGACGACGCGAACGGTGCGTCTCGGATGTCGAGCACCGACAGCACCCGATTTCCAAAGGAACCGGTCTTGAGTCTTCAGCTGCCGGGCTCTCCCCAGACGATGACCCGCATCACGCTTGTCGATCCAGTCGCCGAAAAGGAGCTGCTGGGCGACGCCGGGACCTTTCTCGACCCGCTCATCGCGGTCGATCCGACGCCGACGACCGATACCGAGTCGATGTCGACGTGGGCGGACTCGCAGTCCGGCCCCTACGCCGACGCGTTCCGTACATATCTCGAACGGATCGCCGCCTCGACATCGCAGACTCCGTACACCGACGAGGAACTCGCCGAGCTTCACGCACTTTGGGCAGCGAACGGAGACGACTATGACGAATACATCGCGCAGCTGTCAGCGAGCACCCTGTACACACCGCTGCTCGTGTCTTCCACCGAGCCCGCCCAGCTGTCCGTGCGCATCGATGTCGAGGGATTCGGCGCGATCACACCGACCGACAACGGCTACGGCGATCGAGACTACGCACTGCCCGAAGCACTCAAGGCCGGCGACCCAGGCACCCCACTCGGCGGGACCGCCGCCGACGTCTCCGGCATCCTGAACCCGTTCGTCGACGATGTGGGAGCTGTCGCCTGGCCGGGAGCCGAGGTGACGACGGTCGACAAGCTGGCGACGTGGAACAACCTCGGGATCATGAGCGTCGGAACACTGACACCGGCGGCGCTCACGGCGCACGGCGTCTCGCCAGAGCTCGACGCGTCGGGATACCGTCAACCGCTGCGCGACAACGTGATGCCAGGGCAAGAGTTCACGGGTCGGGCTGATCCCGAATCGGTGGGCGCGGAGGCTGCCTATACCGGCGTCGTCAGCGCTGCGTCGCTGCAGCAGCAGATTATCGCCACCCCCGTCGGCAGCTTCGACCCCGCAGAAATCGACATCGACGAATCGGCGGCTGACTATGTGCCGCTCGGGGCATACGCGCCCGTGAGCTCGACGCTCACCGGTGGCGACCACGCCGGTACGACGATGCTCCCGAGCCTCACCGGCCTCGGTCTGGTATCGCCGCGCACCGTGGCGATCGGCTCGCTCGCGAGCGCGGCGATGTGGCGCGACACCAGCCCGATCAGCTCGATCCGCGTCCGCGTGGGCGGCATCGACGGCTACACGCGCGACGCGCAGGAAAGGGTCATCGAGGTGGCGAAGGCGATCGAGGCCCTCGGCTACGACGTCGCCATCGTCGCCGGGTCATCGCCAACCGACACCGACGTCCAGGTCGACGGGTATGCGTTCGGCACGATGGACCCGGCCGGCACGCAAACCGTCGGTTCCCTCGGCACCGTCACACAGCGGTGGTCCGAGTTGGGTGCGGCCGCCCGCGTGTCGCTGTCGGTTTCGACGGCCACGATCACGATCCTCGGCATCAGCCTGGCCGCCGGCATCCTGCTCCTCGGCGCCGTGCAGTTTGCCGGGGTTCCCTTGAGACGCGAGCAGGCAGCCGTCATGCGCGAGACAGGGTTCACCCGCGTGCGCATCGCCCGGTGGTTCGCCGCCGAGGAGGTGCCGGGACTCGTCGCGATGACCGCCGTAGGCGCGATCGCAATCTGGCTGTCGGGCGGGACGGGAACGGCCACCCTGGTCGCGGTCGTGTCAGTCGCGGCGGTGCTTGTCACGGCCATCGCGTCGGTGACGGCGAGTTCGGCCGTGACGGGACTGCGGATGCCGCGAGATACGCATTCCCGGCGGCTCGGCGCCCGTTCGGTCACGGGGTTCGGGGCACGACAGGCCCTCGTGCATCCTCTCGCGAGCATCATCCACGTCCTGGCGATCGTGATCGTCGGGCTATCAGCGGCGGGGCTCGTCGCCGCGCTCCTGGCCGGGCGCGAAGGCGCGGGCGAGAGCAGCCTGGCTCTGCTGACCGTCGCCCGCCAGCTCTGGCCGCAGGTGCTGCTGGGCGCGGCAGGCGTCGTGAGCGGCATCCTGCTCGCCCGTCTCACCCGCCGTATCGATCTCGCCCGTCGGTCCGAGCAGTGGGCGACCCTCCGCGCGGCCGGATGGACGACGGGGCAGCTGGCCATCGCGCAGCGCGTCGAGGGGCTCGTGGTGTCGTTGCCCGCGATCGCACTCGCCGCGGCCTCCGCGTGGTTCGGCGCCGAATTGCTCGAACTCACACCCCGCTTGTTCGCCAGCGTCGCACTCGCCGCGGCCGCCTCGACCGCCCTCATCTCGTACACCGTGCGCCGGAAGGGAAACGCATGACCATCGACTCCTCCTCCGACGCCGGCACGGGCCTGGTCGCCGACCATCGCACGGGTCTCGACGGGGCCGAGGCCACCGAAGCACTCGGCGGTCCCGCCGTCGAACTACGCGGACTCACGATCCAGTACGAGCGCCCCGGCGACGAGCCGCTGCACATCGTCCAGGACTACGACCTCGTGCTCGAGCGCGGTCGCATGCACTGCCTCGCCGGACGCAGCGGTTCGGGCAAGACGTCGATCCTCCGGGTCGCCGCGGGACTCGTGCCGCCGGCATCCGGTCACGTCCTGTGGGAAGGGATGGAGATCACCGGCCTCGCCGACGACGTCATCACCACACGCCGCCGGGCGCACGTGGGATACCTCGATCAGCGCGGCAACCTCGTGCCCGGGCTCACCGCGCTCGAGAATGTGCTGCTGCCTGCTGTTCCCGACAGGCGCACGCGAGAACTCGCCCGTCCCGCGCGTGACGTGCTGCACCGGCTCGGAGTCGGACCCCGGGCCACCCACTACCCCGACCGATTGTCGGGCGGCGAGCGCCAGCGCGTCGCATTCGCGCGGGCACTGCTGCTCGGTCCCGCCGTCGTCATGGCTGACGAGCCGACGGCGAGCCTCGATCGCGCCACCGCGGATCAGCTGATCGCGCTGCTGCGCTCCCTCGCCGACGGCGGCATCGCGGTGCTCGTCGCCTCGCACGACGAGCACCTCATCACAGCGGCTGACTCGCGCACGACCTTGAGCTGAGTGGATGCCGCGGTCCGCGGCATCCCTAACTCACAACCTCGATCGGCTCAGGTGGCGCAACACGCGGCATCCGTCGCCCTGAAGCGACCCTTTGCGCCACCTCAACCGGGCGGGGACGAGATCCCGGCGGCCGAGGCTGCCCCCTGCGCCGGTGCGTCAACGTCAGACGTCGTAGTCGACCACCACGGCGTCGGTCGTGGGGTGGGACTGGCAGGTGAGCACGTAGCCGCGCTCGAGCTCGTCGGGCTCCAGCGCGTAGTTCTCGGTCATCGTGACCGACCCTTGCAGCAGGCGGGCACGGCACGTGCCGCAGACGCCGCCCGCACAGGCGAACGGCACATCGGGGCGCACGCGCAGGGCGGCGGTGAGGATCGACTCGTGCGCGGCGACGGGGCTCTCCACCGACTGCGACTGCCCGTCGAGGGTGAAGTCGATGCGGGTCACCGGCTCGTCGTCGGCGATCACGACAGGACCGCCCGCACCGGGCTCCTCGCGCGGGCCGTCGGCCGGCGTGAACAGCTCGTAGCGCACGTGGGCGGCGTCGACGCCGATGTCGGCGAGGGTGTCGCGGCACAGCTGGACGAGCGCGAGCGGACCGCACAGGAACCACTCGTCCACGGTGTCGGGCAGCACGAGCCGGTCGAGGATGCGCCGCAGCCGGGGCTCGTCGAGGCGACCGGACAGCAGCGGCGCGGTGCGCTGCTCGCGCGACAGCACGTGATGCAGGGCGAGCCGCGTCGGGTACCGGTCCTTGAGGTCTGACAGGTCGTCGAGGAACATGACGTCCAGGCTCGAGCGGTTCGTGTACACGAGCGTGAAGCGCGACGTGGCCGACCGGCTCAGCACCGTCGCGGCGAGCGCCATGAGCGGCGTGATGCCCGAGCCCGCCGCGATCCCCGCGACGTGCGCGCCGTCGAGGTCGGCGAGCGCCGACGTGAAGCTCCCCTGCGGGCTCATCACGTCGATCTCATCGCCCGCCTTGAGCGTCGAGTGCGCCCACGTCGAGAACCGTCCGCCGCGGTCGCGCTTGATCGCCACGCTGATGCGTCCCTCGCCGGTGACGGCGTCCGCGACCGGCGGCCGGCACAGTGAGTATGAGCGCCGCAGCTCGCGTCCGTCGACGTGGGCCCGCAGCGCCACATGCTGACCGGCGAGGTAGGCGAACTCGCCCTGCAGCGACTCGGGCACGGCGAAGGTGACCTCGATCGCGGCATCCGTCAGCGGCCGCACCTCCGCGACGCGCAGCGTGTGGAAGCGCGCGCGGCGCCGCCCGCCCGACGGTCCGCCCACTGCACTCGCGAGCAGCGCATCGGCGACCTGCTCGGCGCCCTGCGTCGTCATCAGTGCGCCTTGAAGTGGTCGAAGGGCTCGAGGCACGCACGGCATTCGTACAGCGCCTTGCACGCCGTCGACCCGAAGCGGGCGATCTCGCGGGTGTCGAGCGAGCCGCAGCGGGGGCACTTCACTGCCAGGCGCAGCGGGATCGGCCCGCCCACCGCCCGACGGCCGGTCGGCGGGGCGATGCCGTATTCGCGGAGCTTGTGTTTGCCGGCATCCGTCATCCAGTCCGTGGTCCACGCCGGCGCGAGCACGAGGCGCACCTCGACGTGCGCGAACCCGTCGGCCGTGAGCGCCAGCACCAGGTCGTCGCGGATCGCGTCCATCGCGGGGCATCCCGAGTAGGTCGGCGTGATGGTCACGGTCACCCGGTCGCGGTCGACGTCGACGGCACGCAGCACCCCGAGATCCTCGATCGTGAGGACGGGAACCTCAGGGTCCAGGACGGATGCCGCCACCGCCCATGCCCGGTCCGCCATCGGTTGCCGGGCCCGGCCCACCGGTTGCTGAGCCTTACCCACCGGTTGCTGAGCCTCACCCACCGGTTGCTGAGGCCCACCCATCGGTTGCTGAGCCTCACCCACCGGTTGCTGAGCCTGTCGAAGCATCACCATGTCGCCCCCGGGTGCTGCCGGGCGAGCACCTGCAGCTCGGCGAGCACGAAACCGAGCGCCGAGAAGTGCGCGCCGCGCCGCCCGCCGCCGGACGACATCGGGCCGTCGGGGATCTCGAGTCCGGCCTCGGCGAACACCGCCGCGATCACCGCGTCGATTCCCGGCTGCAGCGTCGAAGGACGCACGGCCACCCCGTCGAGGCGGTCGGTGAGCGGCTCGTCACGGAACAGCTCACCCACGTACGGCCACACGTCGCCCACCGCGCGCACCATGCGTCGCCGCGACTCGTCGGTGCCGCCCGCGAGTCGCAGCGTCCACTGCACGGCGTGGTCGCGGTGGTACTCGACCTCTTTGACCGCCTTGGCGGCGATCGCCGCGAGCGTCTCGTCGGACGACCCCTGCAGCGCGGTATAGAGCTCGAACAGGTACACGGATGCCGCCAGCTGGCGTGCGATCGTCTGCGCGAAGTCCCCGTTCGGCTGCTGGAAGAGCCACGCGCAGCGGAACTCCGGTTCGTCGCGCCAGTACGCCAGGTCGTCCTCGCTGCGGCCGTCGAACGTGCCCGCGTACCGCAGGAACGAGCGCGCATGCCCCAGCAGGTCGAGCGCGATGTTGGCGAGAGCGACGTCTTCTTCGAGTTCGGGGGCTCGCGCGATCCACGCGCCGAGCTGCTGCGACAGGATGAGCGCGTCGTCGCCGAGCCACAGCGCGTACTCGGCGACGTCGGCCGACCCCGCGCGCCCTTCGCCCCCGGCGAGCTCCGCCGACAGCGCGACCTCGTCGACGGTGACCTCGCCGTGCGGGTCGTTCTCGAGGTCGGCTCGCGACGTTTCGTCTCCCTCGTTCCTCGGTCGCTCAACGACCGGAGGGTGGCCGCGGTCATCCATTTCGGTCACAGGTGCGGCACCCCCTCGGACGCGGTGTAGTACGACGCGTGCCGGTAGTTCTTGCCCGCCGGGCTCTCGAAGAACGCACCCTTGGAGCCGGGGTCGCTCGTGGTGATCGCGTCGGCGGGCACGACCCAGATCGACGTGCCCTCTCCGCGACGCGTGTACAGGTCGCGGGCGTTGCGCAGCGCGAACTCGGCGTCGGGCGCGTGCAGCGATCCGGCGTGCACGTGGCTGAGACCGCGGCCGGCGCGCACGAACACCTCCCACATCGGCCAGGCCTCGCGGCGCTCGCCCTCTCCGGTCGCTGAGCCTGTCGAAGCGGTCGAACCGCCGGGCGTGGTCATCACGCCGCCCCCTTTGACAAGCTCAGGGACCGGGTCTCGGAGCTCAGGGACCGGGTCTCGGAGCTCAGGGACCGGGTCTCGGAGCTCAGGGACCAAGCGGCTTCGCGCTCGGCCTGCTTGCGGGCGTACTCGGTGGCGGCCTCGCGCACCCACGCGCCGTCCTCGTGCGCGTTCCGGCGGTTGCGGATGCGCTCGACGTTCATCGGGCCACGGCCCGCGAGCACTTCGTGGAACTCGGTCCAGTCGATCTCACTGGTGTGCCAGCGCTGGGCGGCGGCATCCCATCGCAGTTCCGGATCCGGGAGCGTCACGCCCAGCACCTCGGCCTGAGGCACGAGCATGCCGATGAACCGCTGACGCAGGTCGTCGTTCGAGAAGCGCTTGATGTTCCAGGCCATCGACTGCGCCGAGTTGGGCGACTCGTCATCGGGCGGCCCGAACATCATGAGGCTCGGCCAGTACCAGCGATCCACGGCATCCTGGGCCATCTCGCGCTGCGCAGGCGAGCCCTGCATGAGCGTCAGCAGGATCTCGAAGCCCTGCCGCTGGTGGAACGACTCCTCCTTGCAGATGCGCACCATCGCGCGCCCGTAGGGCCCGTACGACGCACGGCACAGCGGCACCTGGTTGCAGATCGCGGCGCCGTCCACGAGCCAGCCGATGGCCCCCATGTCGGCCCACGTCGGTGTCGGGTAGTTGAAGATCGACGAGTACCGGGCACGGCCCTCGATGAGCTGCTCGGTCATCTCGTCACGTGTGATGCCGAGGGTCTGCGCCGCCGAGTACAGGTACAGGCCGTGGCCGGCTTCGTCCTGCACCTTGGCCATCAGGATCGCCTTGCGCTTGAGGCTCGGCGCCCGTGTGATCCAGTTGCCCTCGGGCTGCATGCCGATGATCTCGGAATGCGCGTGCTGCGAGATCTGCCGGATCAGCGTCTTGCGATAGGCCGCCGGCATCCAATCCCTCGGCTCGATGCGCGAGTCAGCCTCGATGATCGCGTCGAACGCCGCCTGCGCGTCCGCCTCGTCGATCAGCATCTCGGTCGTCATCGTCGACTCCGTTCCGGTTGCTGAGCCTGTGCCTTCGGTTCCGAGCCTGTCGAAGGATTACAGACCGCTCGTTCAGTTATTATGCCATGTATGGACCGGCACACGCAGGTGATGATGCAACGCGATCTCGCGTCGGCGGCTCTCGGCATGGTGGTCGAGCACGACGAGGCCGGCCACGCAGTGGTGAGCATGGTGGTGCGCGACGACATGACCAACGGATTCGGCATCACCCACGGCGGCCTCGTCTTCGCCCTCGCCGATACGGCGTTCGCGATCGCCTGCAACGAAGACGACCGCGTCACCGTCGCCCAGGGGGCGGACATCACCTTTCTGGCAACGACGGGGGTAGGCCAGACGCTCACCGCGACGGCCACGCGGCGGGTGCGCAACGGGCGGTCGGGTCTCTACGACGTCACCGTCGCCGACGAATCGGGTGGCGTGGTGGCGGAGTTCCGGGGCCGGTCGTTCACGACCGACCGCACGCTGGGCAGCACGTAGGCGGGCCGGACGGGCTCAGGCCAGAAGCATCCAGACCAGCACGCCGAGGTTGAGCAGTGCGGTGAGGGCCGGGCCGAACGTCTTGAGCCGGTCTTTGATCGTGACGCCGACGACGGCGACCGAGTACCCGAAGCTCACCGCGGCGCTGACGAGCGTGACGCCCGCGCAGATCCAGTACGCCCCTGTCATCCCTTCACGCTAGCGGGCGCCTGGAGCTGCTTCGCGACGAGCGTGAGCACGTCGTACGTCGCCACGAGCTCGTCGCGCTGGTTGAGGATCACCGCGTCCCAGCGGACCTCGCCGTAGTCGTCGGTCTCTCGCGGCGTGATCTGCTTGGCGGTGAGCACCACGCGCACCTCGTCGCCCGGCGACACCGGCGTGACGAAGCGGAGGTTCTCGAGGCCGTAATTGGCGAGCACCGGACCGGGCGCCGGATCGACGAACAGTCCGGCCGCCCACGACACCAGCAGGTACCCGTGCGCGACCCGGCCGGGGAAGAACGGATTGGCGGCCGCGGCCTGCTCGTCCATGTGGGCGTAGAACAGGTCGCCGGTGAAGTGCGCGAACGTCTCGATGTCATCGAGCGTCACCGCACGCAGCGGCGACGCGAACTGGTCGCCGATCGCGAGCTCTGCCAGCGACTTGCGGAAGGGGTGCCGGTCGGACCGGGATGCCGCCCCCTGATGCCACACGCCGGTCAAGGCCGTCAGCATCGTGGGCGAGCCCTGCACCGCCGTGCGCTGCATGTGGTGCAGCACCGCGCGGATGCCGCCGAGCTCCTCGCCGCCGCCGGCTCGCCCGGGTCCGCCGTGGACCAGATGCGGCACCGGCGCTCCGTGCCCGGTCGAGGTGCGGGCGTCGTCGCGGTCGAGGAACAGCAGACGCCCGTTGAACGCGGCGGTGCGGGCGAGCAGGGTGGCCGCGATGGCCGGGTCGGCGGTGGCCACGCTCGTGACGAGCGAACCGCCGCCGCGGCCTACGAGGTCGGCGGCCTCATCCACGGTGCGATAGGCCAGGATGCTCGCGACGGGGCCGAACGCCTCGATGTCGTGCACGGCGTCAGGAAGAGTCGCGGCGTCGCCGTCGAAGCCGATCAGAAGGGGCGCGACGAAGGCCCCCTCGGGCGCCGGCCCGGTCGAGCCGTCGGCGCGCACCACGCCAGGCGCGTCCGTCGTGCCGAGCAGGACGCGCCCGCCGGCCGCCTCGAGCGCGGCGACGGCCCGCAGCACCTCCTCGCGCTGGGCGAGCGAGACGAGAGGTCCCATCGTGACGCCCTCGGCGTGCGGGTCGCCGATGACGACACGCTCGGCGATCTTGTCGCGCAGCGCCTCGACGAGCGGCTCGACGACACCCTCCGGCACGATCGCCCGGCGGATGGCCGTGCACTTCTGGCCCGCCTTGGTGGTCAGCTCGACCATGAGCTGCGTGACGTACGCGTCGAACTCGGGGGTTCCCGGCATGGCGTCGGGGCCCAGGACCGACGCGTTGATGGAGTCGGTCTCGCTCGTGAACCGCACACTCGGCGCCGCCTGGGCGCGCAGGCGCGCCGCGGTCGAGGCGCTGCCCGTGAACCCCACGAGGTCGCCGAGACCGAGGAGGTCGAACAGGCCGGGCACAGCGCCGCTCACCAGCTGCAGCGTCCCGGCGGGCAGGCGCCCGGTCTCGACCAGGATGCGCACCCACGCCTCGGCGACGTACGCCGTCGGCGTGGCGGGCTTGATCACGCTCGGCACGCCCGCGAGGAACGCCGGGGCGAACTTCTCCAGCGCGCCCCACACCGGAAAGTTGAAGGCGTTGATCTGCACCGCGACGCCCGGCAGCCGCGTGTACACGTGGCGCCCGAGGAACGAGCCGTCCTTGGCCAGCGCCTCGACCGGACCGTCGAGGTACACCTGGGTGTTGGGCAGCTCGCGGCGGCCCTTCGACGCGTACGTGAACAGCACGCCGATGCCGCCGTCGACGTCGCCCATCGAGTCGCGCACGGTCGCCCCGGCGCGCTTGGACAACTCGTACAGCTCCTCCTTGCGCGCGGTCAGGGCGATCGCGAACTCCTTGAGCAGCAGCGCACGCTGGTGGAACGTGAGCGCGCCCAGGCTCGCCTGCCCGACGGTTCGCGCATACTCCAGCGCCCCGGCGAGGTCGATGCCGTCGGTGCTGACGAGCGTGACGACCTCACCGGTCGAGGAGTCCAGAGCCGGGATGCCGGAGCCCCCGGCATCCGGAGCCCACCACCCGTCGCGCACATAGCTGGGCAGGATGTCGGTCACTGATCGCTCCATTCGTAGAAGCCTCGGCCATGCGCCCGCCGCCGATGCTCGGCGCTGCGGGCCACCCGTCGGCCGGGTCGTTTCGTGTCGCTCGCGGTTCCTGAGCCTGTCGAAGCGCGATCGCTCATCCTCTCGATCCGCAACGTCGCGGCTGGGTCACATAATACATGACCGATCGTTCAGTATTGCGGCGAGGAGTGCCAGACTGGGCGTATGTCCGCGAGCGTCGAACCCGTGCCCGCGCGGCGCGGCCGCCCCGGCTACGACCGCGAGCAGGTGCTGGCCGTCGCGGTGGGACTGTTCAACGAGCAGGGCTACGACGCGACCTCGGTCGCGGACCTCGCGCAGCGCCTGGGCCTGACCAAGTCCGCGCTGTACCACCACTTCGACTCCAAGGAGCAGCTGCTCGCACTCGCCCTCGACGAGGCGCTCAGCGGGCTCGAGGGGGTGCTCGACGCGCCGTCTCCGGACGCCGACCCGGCCGCGCGACTGGCCGCGGTCCTGCGCGGCGCCGTGCTCGTGCTCGTCGACCGACTGCCCTACGTGACACTGCTGCTGCGGGTGCGCGGCAACAGCGACGTCGAACGCGCCGCCCTGGAGCGCCGCCGGGCGTTCGACCATCGCGTGACCGCGCTCGTCGCCGACGCGCAGCGGGCCGGCAGCGTGCGCGCCGACGTCGACGGCGCCGTCGTCACGCGCCTCGTGTTCGGCATGGTCAACTCGATCGTCGAGTGGTACCGCCCGGACGGATCCGTCGACCGCGAGCGCCTCGCGCACGACGTGGTCACCGTCGCCCTGGACGGCATGCGCACCCGCTGACGCGAACAATGGATGCCGTCGCCCTGGGCTCACGAGAAGCCCAGGGCGACGGCATCCATCCCCCACCCGCTCGCCTGTCACGAAGTGCGGGCGTCCGCGACACTTCGTGACAGGCGAGCAGCCGGGGGGGTCAGGCCTTGGCGAGGCCGTAGATCGGGCTGACCTCCTGCTCGGCCTCGTGGTCCGGCCCGAGCGGGATGCCCGAGCGGTCGCGGAGCAGCAGCGTCGCGACCAGGCCGAGGAGCGTCATGCCGGCGAGGTACCACGTGACCGAGACGGTCGAGCCGGTCGCCTGCACCAGGGCGGTCGCGATGGTCGGGGCGAACGCGCCGCCGAGGATCGCACCGATCGCGTACGAGATCGACACGCCCGAGAAGCGGATCGAGGCCGGGAAGAGCTCGGAGTACAGCGCCGCCTGCGGACCGTACGTGAAGCCGAGGCCGATCGTGAGGATCGCCAGGCCGGTGAACAGCAGCCAGATGTTCCCGGTGTTCACGAGCGGGAAGAGCGTGAACACGCCGACGAGCTGCAGGATCCAGCCGATGATGTAGGTCGTGCGGCGGCCGATGCGGTCCGACACGAAGCCGGCGAACAGCGTCGAGAGCAGCCACACCACGGCCGACCCGGTGACGGCCCACAGCACCGGCCCGCGCTCGAGCCCGATCGGTCCGTCCGGGTTGGTGGAGTAGCCCTGGATATAGCCGCCGGTCGTCATGTAGCCGACGGCGTTGTTGCCGGCGAACACGAACGCCGCGATGAGGACGAGCAGCGCGTGCTTGCGGAAGAGGGTCACGATCGGCATGCGCGCCTTCTCTTTGCGCTGCGCGAGCTCGGCGAACACGGGGCTCTCTTCGACGCGGCGGCGGACGTAGTAGCCCACCACGATCAGCACGACGCTGAGCAGGAACGGGACGCGCCAGCCCCACGCCAGGAAGGCTTCGTCGGTCGGCGCGATGAGCGCCATGAGCGCCATGACGCCCGAGGCCAGCAGCAGACCGAGCGGCACGCCGATCTGGGGCGCCGCACCGAACGCGCCGCGGCGCGTCTTGGGTGCGTGCTCGACGGCCATCAGCACCGCGCCGCCCCACTCGCCGCCGGCCGAGATGCCCTGCAGGATGCGCAGCAGCACGAGCAGGATCGGTGCCCAGACCCCGATCGCCTCATAGGTCGGCAGCACGCCGATGAGCGCGGTCGAGGCGCCCATCAGGATCAGCGTCCACATCAGCACGACCTTGCGGCCGTACTTGTCGCCGAAGTGGCCCGCCAGGAACGCGCCGAGGGGGCGGAACAAGAAGCTCACACCGACGGTCGCGAACGCGACCAGTGCGCTGTTGGCGCCGAGCGGCGCGAAGAACAGCTGGCCGAAGACCAGGCCGACCGCCGTCGCATAGATGAAGAAGTCGTACCACTCGACGGTGGTGCCGACGACGGTCGCGAAGACGACCCGTCTGCGATCGACCGAGGCGGCGATGGTGCCGGTGGGGGTGAATCCGTCATTGGGGGGCGTGCTCATGTGCGACTCCTGTGTCTGGGTGCTGACGTCGTCGTCACCGGTCAACTCGTTCGGGGAGGGTGTTGCCGGATGTGCGACCGATCATATACGATTTCGGATACGACGCAAGAGTGAGGGAGCTCATGACGGTTGACACCGCATCGCAGGATGCCGCAGATCCGCGGTTCGCGGCACTGCCCGGGCGTCCGGGCAAGATCATCGCGATCCACCTCAGCTATGCCTCCCGCGCCGACCAGCGCGGCCGCCGCCCGGCCGACCCCTCGTACTTCTTCAAGCCGTCGAGCTCGGTCGCGGCATCCGGGAGCACCCTCGAGCGTCCCGCCGGCACCGAGCTGCTCGCCTTCGAGGGCGAGATCGCGCTCGTGATCGGCGCCCCCGCACGCCGCGTCGCCCTCCCCGACGCGTGGTCGCACGTCGCCGCCGTCACCGCCGCGAACGACTTCGGCCTGTACGACCTGCGCGCGAACGACAAGGGCTCCAACGTCCGCTCCAAGGGCGGCGACGGCTACACGCCCCTCGGTCCAGCGCTCATCGACGCCCGCACGATCGACCCCGAGAGCCTGCGTGTGCGCACGTGGCTCAACGGCGAGCTCGCGCAGGACGACACCGCGGCCGGCATGATCTTCCCCCTGGCCCAGCTGGTCGCCGACCTCTCGCAGCACTTCACGCTCGAGACCGGCGACGTGATCCTGACCGGCACGCCTGCCGGCTCGTCCGTCGCCGTCCCGGGCGATGTCGTCGAGGTCGAGGTCTCGACGGACGGCGGGGCCACCTCAGGGCGCCTGGTCACCGCCGTTGTGCAGGGCGACGCGCCGTTCGACGCGGAGCTCGGCTCGCTTCCCGCCGTCGACGATCTGCAGCGCACCGAGGCCTGGGGCTCACGCCGGGCAGCAGGACTCCCAGACGGCACAGACGACACAGACGACACCCGGTCGTTGAGCGAGCGAGGAACGAGCGAGACGAAACGCCTGGACGGCACGGACGACGTTTCGTCTCGCTTCGCTCGCTCCACGACCGAGCCCCTCTCCCCCGCGCTGCGCGCGAAGCTCGAGGCGGTGCCGGTCGCGGGGCTCTCGGCGCAGCTGCGCAAGCGCGGGCTGAACAATGTGCACATCGACGGCCTGCGCCCCCTGCACCCCGATGCCAAGCTCGTCGGCACCGCGCGCACGCTGCGCTTCGTGCCCAACCGCGAAGACCTGTTCGCGAGCCACGGCGGCGGCTACAACGCGCAGAAGCGCGTGTTCGACGCCGTCGGCGACGGCGAGGTCGTCGTGATCGAGGCCCGCGGCGACGCCGGCTCAGGCACCCTCGGCGACATCCTCGCGATCCGCGCCCACGCGCGCGGCGCGGCCGGCATCGTCACCGACGGCGGAGTGAGGGATGCCGCGGCCGTCGCCGCGGCCGGCATTCCGGTGTACTCCGCCGGCGCCCACCCGGCCGTCCTCGGCCGCAAGCATGTGCCGTGGGAGGGCGACGTGACCGTCGCCTGCGGCGGCGCCACCGTCCAGCCGGGCGACGTCATCGTCGGCGACGCGGACGGTGTGATCGTCATCCCGCCCGCGATCGCCGAGGAGGTCGCCGACGCGGCACTCGCTCAGGAGGTCGAGGACGCCTGGATCGCCGAACGCGTCGCGGAGGGGCATCCCGTCGACGGACTGTTCCCGATGAATGTCGAATGGCGCGCCCGCTACGACGCGGCCCTTCGACAGGCTCAGGGACCGGGTGCGCGATGACCCTTCGACAGGCTCAGGGACCGGGTGCGCGATGAGTACCCTCCGTCAGGCTCAGGGACCGGCTGCCGAGCAGAGCAAGTCGCAGCGCGCGTACCACTGGGTCAAGCAGCGCATCGCGAACCAGGAGTTCACGCCCGGCTACCGCCTGGTGCTCGGCACCATCGCGAGCGACCTCGACATGAGCGTCGTGCCGGTGCGGGAGGCCATCCGCCAGCTCGAGGCCGAGGGGCTCGTGACCTTCGAGCGCAACGTGGGCGCGCGCGTGTCGATGGTCGACGACTCGGCCTACCGCTACAGCATGCAGGCGCTGTCGATCCTCGAGGGCACCGCCACCGCGCTCGCGGCACGGCGGCTGGACGCCGACGACCTGCGCGCCGCACGGCGCATCAACGACCTCATGATCGAGACGCTCGAGCACTTCGATCCGCGCGCGTTCACCGCGTTGAACCAGGAGTTCCACCAGACCCTGTACGCGAAGTGCGCCAACCCCCGCATGCTCGAACTCGTGAATGCCGAGTGGGGGCGCCTCGGGCACCTGCGCGACTCGACCTTCAGCTTCGTGCCCGGGCGCGCCCAGGAGTCGGTCCGCGAGCACGAGGGCATCGTCCGCCTCATCGAGGCCGGCGCACCGCTCAGTGAGATCGAGATGGCCGCCCGTCGGCACCGCGCCGCCACGCTCGACGCCTACATGATCCACGAGCACCCCGACCAGGTGCTCGGCCTCCCGGACTTCTGATGAGTGGATGCCGGGGCCGCCGGCATCCACTCTCCCCAACCTCGCACAACACACCTCCGACGAAGGAGACACCATGACAGACACCATCACCGCCACGCGGCACGTGCCCGAGGGGCTGCCCGAGCGCATCCAGCACTACATCGACGGCGAGTTCGTCGACTCGCTGGACGGCGACACGTTCGACGTGATCGACCCGGTGTCGAACGAGACGTACGTGCAGGCCGCCGCCGGCAAGAAGGCCGACATCGACCGCGCCGTCGCGGCCGCGCGCCGCGCGTTCACCGACGGACCGTGGCCGCGCATGCTGCCGCGCGAGCGCTCGCGGGTGCTGCACCGCATCGCCGACATCGTCGAGTCCCGCGACGCACGGCTGGCCGAGCTGGAGTCGTTCGACTCCGGCCTGCCGATCACGCAGGCGCTGGGTCAGGCGCGACGCGCGGCCGAGAACTTCCGGTTCTTCGCCGACCTGATCGTCGCGCAGGCCGACGACGCCTACAAGGTGCCCGGCCGCCAGATGAACTACGTCAACCGCAAGCCGATCGGCGTCGCGGGGCTCATCACGCCGTGGAACACGCCGTTCATGCTCGAGTCGTGGAAGCTCGGCCCGGCGCTCGCGACCGGCAACACGGTGGTGCTCAAGCCCGCCGAGTTCACGCCGCTGTCGGCATCGCTGTGGGCCGGGATCTTCGAGGAGGCCGGACTGCCGAAGGGCGTGTTCAACCTCGTGAACGGACTGGGAGAGGATGCCGGCGATGCGCTGGTGAAGCATCCCGAGGTCCCGCTCATCTCGTTCACCGGCGAGAGCTCGACCGGACAGCTCATCTTCGGCAACGCGGCACCGTTCCTGAAGGGCCTGTCGATGGAGCTCGGCGGCAAGTCACCCGCTGTGGTGTTCGCCGACGCCGACTTGGAGGCGGCGATCGACGCGACCATCTTCGGCGTGTTCTCGCTCAACGGCGAGCGCTGCACCGCAGGTTCGCGCATCCTCGTCGAGCGCCCGATCTACGACGAGTTTGTGAGGCGCTACGCGGCGCAGGCCGACCGCGTGGTGGTCGGGTACCCGCACGATCCGGCCACCGAGGTCGGCGCGCTGGTGCACCCCGAGCACTACGACAAGGTCATGAGCTACGTCGAGATCGGCAAGACCGAGGCGCGCCTGGTCGCCGGCGGCGGCCGCCCCGACGGGTTCGAGACCGGCAACTTCGTGCGCCCCACGGTGTTCGCGGACGTCGCGCCCGATGCGCGCATCTTCCAGGAGGAGATCTTCGGCCCCGTCGTGGCGATCACGCCGTTCGACACGGACGAAGAGGCACTCAAGCTCGCCAACGGCGTCAGGTACGGCCTGGCCGCCTACGTGTGGACCAACGACCTCAAGCGCGCGCACAACTTCTCGCAGGCCATCGAGGCCGGCATGGTGTGGCTCAACTCGAACAACGTGCGCGACCTGCGCACCCCCTTCGGCGGCGTCAAGGCCTCCGGCCTCGGCCACGAGGGCGGCTACCGCTCGATCGACTTCTACACCGACCAGCAGGCCGTGCACATCACGCTCGGCCCCGCCCACAACCCGACCTTCGGAAAGCACTGAACACCGACCACCTCGATCGTTGAGCGAGCGAAGCGAGACGAAACGCCACCGCCACCGCGTTTCGTCCCGGTCGCTTCGCTCCTTCGCTCAACGACCGGGAAGCCAATAGCAAGGACGCTGACATGACCCGCACCGACAAGACCCTCACCTCCTCGGGCTTCTACGTGAGCCAGGAGGCGCCGATCCTCTCCGAGAACCCGATCCCGACGCCGAGCGCACCGGCGCCCGACATCCTGCGCTGCGCCTACATGGAGCTCGTGGTCACCGACCTCGCGGCATCCCGGACGTTCTACGTCGACGTGCTCGGCCTCTACGTCACGGAGGAGGACGAGAGCACGATCTACCTCCGCTCGACGGAGGAGTTCATCCACCACAACCTGGTGCTTCGCCAAGGTCCGATCGCCGCGGTCGCCGCGTTCTCGTACCGCGTGCGCACCCCCGAGGACCTCGACAGGGCCGTCGCGTTCTACGAGGAGCTCGGCTGCCGCATCGAGCGCCGCCCCGACGGGTTCACGAAAGGCATCGGCGACTCGGTGCGGGTGACCGATCCGCTCGGCTTCCCGTACGAGTTCTTCTACGCCACCGAGCACGTCGAGCGCCTGTCGTGGCGGTACGACCTGCACACGCCGGGTGAGCTGGTGCGCCTGGACCACTTCAACCAGGTCACCCCCGACGTGCCGCGCGCGGTGAACTTCATGCAGTCGCTGGGCTTCCGCGTCACCGAAGACATCCAGGACGAGAGCGGCACCGTCTACGCCGCCTGGATGCGCCGCAAGCCCACCGTGCACGACACCGCGATGACCGGCGGCGACGGCCCGCGCATGCACCATGTCGCGTTCGCCACCCACGAGAAGCACAACATCCTCGCGATCTGCGACAAGCTCGGCGCCCTCCGCCGCTCGGACGCGATCGAGCGCGGCCCCGGCCGCCACGGGGTCTCGAACGCGTTCTACCTGTACCTGCGCGACCCCGACGGCCACCGCGTCGAGATCTACACGCAGGACTACTACACCGGCGACCCCGACAACCCGGTCGTCACGTGGGACGTGCACGACAACCAGCGCCGCGACTGGTGGGGCAACCCGGTGGTGCCCTCGTGGTACACCGAGGCATCCCTCGTCCTGGACCTCGACGGCAACCCCCAGCCCGTCGTCGCCCGCACCGATGAGTCCGAGATGGCGGTCACGATCGGCGCCGACGGCTTCTCGTACACGCGCCCCGACGACAAGGCCGAAGAGCTGCCCAGCTGGAAGCAGGGCGAGTACAAGCTCGGCCACCAGCTGTAGCCCCCCGCTCGCCTGTCGCGAGGTGTCGGGTCACCCGGCAGTTTGTGACAGGCGAGCAGCCGACGAAGGAGATGAGTGGATCCTGTCACCCGAGCAGATCGAGCAGGTCGCTGCGGAGCTGGCCGAGGCCGACCGCACGCACACCGTGATCCCGCGGATCACCGCCCGCTACCCGAACGCGACCGTGGAGGACTCCTACAAGATC
>Ga0160453_100163_pt1 | contig 66708 bp, 52 predicted proteins | sample HID1971K_E6MG_FD_108228 | JGI IMG/M metagenome (GOLD analysis project Ga0160453, IMG submission 108228) | Enriched millipede-associated microbial communities from UW Madison campus, WI, USA - HID1971K_E6 MG | ecosystem: Host-associated > Arthropoda: Insects > Digestive system > Unclassified ...
GCTACTTGTGGAAGGAGGAAACGCAAGTGTACATGTTTCGTACACGCGTACCGGACTTCCCAAGTTCGCTTCATATTCGATGTCGAATACGCTACGTTAGCTACTCATCGTTATCAAAGTCCGTTTTTTGAACTTCCTCTTTCAATAATGGTTCAATATATTCACTTGTCAGCACCAAGAAGATGCTCCACAGCGAAAACGAGTAGTACAGCGTACGTTTTGTGTACGTGAGCACACGCAGGCTTTCGATGGGGAGCATATTCGCCGTCGATTAAACTACTTCAGCATAGTCATCGTGATCACGAGTGGATATTTTGAACTTCTTCTACATGTGACGATATTGCGCTTGTATTAGTCCGTAGTACACACCCTTCTCATTCATCAAACGTTGGTGATCACCTTGTTCTACGATTTCACCATGATCTAACACAATAATTTCATCAGCATTACGAATCGTTGAAAGTCGGTGAGCAATCATGAACGATGTTCTGCCTTTCAGCAATACTTTCAATGCGTCCTGAATTTTCAATTCCGTGTCTGTATCAATACTCGCTGTAGCTTCATCGAGAATAAGAATTTTCGGGTCAGACAGTAACGCCCTCGCAAATGATAATAATTGTCTTTGTCCCATAGATAACATATTACCGCGCTCTTCTACTTGCGTATCGTATCCATCTGGCAGACTCATAATGAAATCATGGGCATTAACAGCTTGAGCAACTTTTACAATTTGATCGTGAGTCGCATCTAATTTACCATATCGAATATTATCTTTGATCGTACCTGAGAAGATGAACGTATCTTGCATGACAAGACCTACTTGTGTCCGCAAACTCTCAAATGTAATATCTCGAATATCGGTATTGTCGATCATAACCCTACCTTTCACTGGATCATAGAAGCGACATAGTAAGTTAATAATTGTACTCTTACCCGATCCTGTATGACCGACTAAGGCAATAGATTGACCTGCTTTCACATCAATTGAAATATTTTTAAGCGCGGGTCTACCTGGTTCATATTCAAAGACGATATTATCAAACTTCACATTACCCACAATATGCGGTAAGTTTCGAGCTTCTGTCTTCTGTGCAACATTCGGCTCTTCATCGATAAATTCGAATATACGCTCTGATGACGCCATTGCGATTAATAATTGCGAATACATCTGCCCAAGACGATTGATCGGCTCCCAAAAGTTACTCATATAACTTGAGTAAGCGACTAACAAACCTACTGAGAAAACTCCGATCTGAATGAGATGCGTACCGTACCAGAACAGAATACATGTTCCGATCGCAGAAGTAACCTCAATGATCGGACCAAACGCCTGATTCATTGCTGATGCTTTATTCCATGATTTTAAGTTAGATGCATTCATATCTTTGAAAAATTTGATGTTATTCTCTTCCTGTACATATGCTTGCGTCACTTTCATCCCTTGAATACTTTCATTCAAATGTGAATTGATGCGTGAGTTTTTCATACGAACTTCCTGCCATGCAAAACGAATCCGTTTACGCAATGAAGTTGAAATAATAAACATTAGAGGTACTGTAATCATAACTGCCAAACCAAGCTTAAAGTTAATGACAAGTAAGATAACGACTATACCGACTAATTGAATAATATCCATCAATAAATTGACTACACCATTGGTAAATAAATCTTGCAGAGCATTGACATCATTCGTTACACGTACAAGAACAGAACCAGCTGGCCTTTTATCAAAAAAGCGGAATGATAACTTTTGAATATGAGTGAATATATGAGTACGAAGATCATACAGTACCTTTTGACCAATGACATTCGTATTGCGAATCCGATACTGGGTTGCAAACAACTGAATAAGATATATTGCAATCATAATTGCTCCTAGTAACCAAAGATCACTCGTTACTCCAGAACCATTCTTAGGATCAATAACATGGTCAATTCCATAATAGATGAGCAGTGGTACACCAAGTCTCGTCAAGGTACCGATAATCATCATAATAATAACAGGAATAAGTTCACGTTTATAAGGCTTCATGTAAGTAAATAAACGACTAAGTTGTTCCCAGTTAAAACTTTTCTCAATCGCATCATCGTCGGTATAGATAAATCGATCATTTTTAATCGTTTCTTCAATTTTTGCTTTTTTCGCCACTTGTAAGACCTCCAAAAACATTTTATTACCTACCTGATTTATTTCTCTGCAAATAAAAAGTAGCTTCGAAAGCATATCCTACACTTTTTCACTAACCGCAGAGGCCGTATGTTGCTCTGGCGAATCAGCATATTGAATTCGGTATGTGTCTCGATAAGGTCCATTCTGTGCTAATAGTGATTGATGATTACCACGTTGTACAATATGACCTTCGTCTAACACAATGATCTCATCTGCAAATCTTAATGAAGAAATACGATGCGCGATAATGAATGTCGTTCTGCCAGCCATTAGATCTTTGAAGCCAGCTTGGATTTCGTGTTCTGTTTCCATATCGACTGCGCTTGTTGCATCATCAAGTATTAATATTTTCGGATTTTTAATAAATGCGCGCGCTATGGCTAGACGTTGTTTCTGACCACCAGATAAACCCATGCCGCGTTCTCCTACCACTGTGTCATAGCCTAGTGGTAATTCCATAATAAAATCATGAGCTTTCGCCAGTTTTGCAGCATGTTCAACATCTTCTTGCGACACCCCGGAAATACCGTAGGAAATATTATCTCTTATGGATGAAGAGAATAAGAAAGTTTCTTGGAATACTGGTGAAATAATCGTACGCAGTGATGCGATATCTAGGTCACGAATATCTTGACCATCAACCATAATCGAACCTTTCTTAACATCATACGCCCGCATAAGTAATTGAATAATGGTTGATTTACCAGAACCTGTAGCGCCCAGAAAACCAATGACTGACCCTGCATGAGCATACAAGTCAATATCCGTAACTGCTGGCTGTTTATCTGGATAGTTGAATGTCACATGATTGAAATTCACTTCGCCTACAACATCTCTAGCCTTAAGTACTTTTGCATTAACTTTATTTTTCACTTGAATAGGCTCCGCTAACAGATTTAACACGCGTTCACTGGAAGCCTTAAATTGAGTGTAGTTATTGATATGGAACCCTAGTCCCCACATTGGGCCAATAATGAACCAGATCAAATTAAAAGATGCAACAAACTGACCAAGCGTCAAAGAACCATTCATAACCATTGTACCACCCGCTACTAACAAAATAATGACACATAAGTTAGCTACGAGTTCCATCATTGGGAAGTACTGCGCCCATTTAGCTGAGGCATTAATTTGATTCGTTTGAAAAGCAACACTACGTTCAGAAAACTTGTCAACTTCGAAGCCTTCTCTAGAATATGATTTAACAGTACGAACCCCTGTAATATTTTCTTGTACAGCGGTTGTCAGATTACTCATCGCTTTACGCATTTCCCTAAAAATAGGATGGATACGACTTTCAAAGCGGAAAGCCAGATATAGTAGTAACGGAAGCGGAAGCAAAGTTATTAATGTTAGTTTCCAACTGAACACCATCATCATTGTTCCACCTAATATTGCCATTAAAAATACATTTAATAATTGAGCAAATCCAAAGCCTACAAAGTTACGAATAGCTTCGAGATCCGCAGTTAAACGAGACATTAAATCTCCCGTTTTTGCTTTATCATAATATTGATAAGATAGCGTATTCAATTTCTCATACAAAGCATTTCTCATTCTTGTAGCGACCCGGTTGCCTAGTCTACCACCACAAAAACCATGTAAAAATTGATTGATTGCCTTAAACGTTACAACTCCAACGACTAATAGCGCAATCGGTACGACGAGTTCAAAATTACTTTTCAAAATAACATCGTCGATTAAATACTTCATAAGGTAAGGCTGAACAAGACCAATTCCAGTAGCAAGAATGAGGAAAAACAATGATCCCACAATAAATTTCTTCTCCGGAGAATAGAAGGCTTTCAGCTGCCTCAGTATTTCCAAGACGGTCAACTCCCCACATTTGTTTAATATGAAAGAATCTTATCAACTCCTGCAAATAACAGCAAACTGCAATTTGTAGCGTTTCCAACTATGTGCACTCTTAAAGTGGCAATTAAGTGAACATAGTTTAACTTTACTCTTAAATAATGGCACATAGTAGCTAATATGGCAGTATTACTCCATTTTTGTATATTTTCACACTCATATATGCAAAAAAGCCCATTTTTTTCTGACTTAGAAAGAAATGGGCTTTCTCTATGTTAGTAATCCATAACAATTGACTTAAGTATTACCGACGATCTCATTCACTGCTCTCGATATCTCTTGAAGCTGTATTACATATGCTTCATCTGACAACAACTTACGCTGTTGCAATGTAAATTGAGCAACACTAGCAAGTAACTTATCAGCTTGTGAATTCGCAAGCTGTTTCCACTGTACATCGTAATGTTGTAACCACTCTCCACTTACTACTTTCATCCATGTTTCCATCGTTGGGAACAACATACCATCTAATTCCTTACGCAGAGCGACTTTACCTTCGCCTTCAAAAAATGTTTTGGGAGACTTGAACTGACTCCAAAGCCACTTCGATTTCATATCATCATATGTCCACGACGATTGACCTGCAGGCTGAACAATCTGATCAACCTGGAAGGTTGCCATCTGATAACCATTCAACCTCTGCATTGCTTGTTGCCCTATTTGAGCATAAGGCTCTGTCAATTGCTGCTTCAGCTTCTTCTCGACACGTAAAGTAGTCGCTAACAGCTCTTGCTCCAATTCCAGTGCTAGCGTACGTTGCAATTCTAACCATGAAGTCCAAACCGCTTGTTGCAGCTGTCCAACATCATCACGCAACTGCGATGGGTTAAAGGCATAATTATAGAAGTCACCAAAACGGAAACGAATTCGCTGAATAATGTAATACATCAACTCTTCGATTTCTTGATTTAACGCTTGTGGTATCGTTGAATGGGCAAAACGTTCAATCTGTTCCCCCAATTCTTGCTCTGACAATGCAATCGCTTGAAGGGTTGCTGCTTTGTCTGCTTGAGCATCACGAGCTCCATTAAGTAACCCAGAAACTAATTGTTGGCTACGCAGTAATTCCTGCTTAGCAGCATCAACTGTTAACGAACCTAACTCTTCATGGATAAATCGGAAAAATATTTGTTCGAATGCAGAAATACCTGACTGCTGCATTAACATCTCATCTTTACTCTGTCTAGCTTCTAGTGCTTGAATACTGGAGATTGGGAATAACCTAGGCTTCATTATTCCATGTCCATTCAAATTGTTCTCAACATGATTAAGGACACCTTGGAGCTCATCGCTATCCGAAGCTAGATCTGCAGCATTGACAATAAAGAACATTTTATCGAGTTCAAATTGATCCTTCACACGTCCCAGTTGATTCAAAAATTGTCTATCGGCATGTGAAAATGCATGATTGTAATACGTAACGAAAATAATCGCATCCGTATTTTTAATATAGTTGAACGCTACACCCGTATGGCGTGCATTAACAGAATCAGCACCTGGAGTGTCCACAAGTATGATCCCTGCCGCAGTCAGTGGACAATTATAATAGAACTTAATTTCTTGTACATAGCAAGATAGTTGTTCTTCTGCAACGTACTTCACATACAGCTCTCGATCCACTTTACGTTCTTTACCTAACCACTGCTCTTGCGTAACCCAACCTTGTCTTGCAGCTTTTATGAAGCTGTAATGAGCTCTACCGCCATTATGAACACTTTCCGGCGTTATACCATCAATTAGCTTAAATAGATGCTCTACGTCTTCTTTAGCTTTCTTAGAAATCGTATGACCTAACAATGACAATGAGTAATAAATATCATCTAGCATTAATTCTTTAGATTTCAAATAAATGAGAGCAGTATTGTGTTCAAAACCAACTTTTGGAGGCAATAAACTGTTAATAGCAGCAGTCGTTGGATTCGGGCTAACTGGTAATACAGCTTCACCAATGAGCGCATTAGCTAAGGAAGATTTCCCAGCGCTGAACGCACCAAATAATGAGATCGTAAACTCGTTATGTGTTAACCGTTCACTTTTTACTAACAAATCATTTGCATTTCCATCGAGACCTTCCACAGACGAGATAAGTTTCGCTACTGCTTTAAGCTGGTCACTAATACTGTGTTGCATCGTTTGTTGTTGCTCCACAGAAAACGAGCTAATCTTGTTCTCGTCTTGAGCACCGAACATCTCGCTTAAGTCCACAAGCTCCCTATGCTCAACAAAGGTAATTTGTTCTTGATCGTTATCTGGTTGTGTTTCTTCTAGTTGTAGTTGTATAGGATCAGGAAGGGTAGGAGATTCAATTGGTGGTTCTAAACTAGATAATAATTTCGATTGATAAGCAGTGATTTCCGTTTCAAGCAAACGATATTGCTCTACAGCAGATGCTTTATCATTCCACTGCATTCTTTGTTCTTGTAATTCAACCATTTGGGTCTTAATACTATCTTTGAAATATTCCCATAATTCGTCGACAATATCTAATGCTACTTGACGATAACTAAGCTTAATTGAACTTGACAAATCTTTGCTATATGTCATCGTATATTCATTACCAAATACTGCACCATGATTTACTTTAGATAGGAGCAATTGGTCAGATGGACTGTTCTGATCGACCTTTAAGAGCAATTGTTCTAATAATTGATCATCAAATGAGATCCTTTTCCCCGCATTACGAAGCAATACTTTAAGATGCCATTCAATAGCGGCATTTGTAAGCTTCTGCAGTTCTACATGAAATTGTGTTTGGCGGCGTTCTTGCTCTTGGGCTGTCTTCCCCTTAGCAAATAACAAACCTTGACGAAAACCTGGTTTACGACTTTCAAGAAACTGATGGGCTAAATCCCGAAGTTCAGCAGGAGTGATATTAGCATTGTCTAATAATGCTTCAATTTCTTTACGTAGCTCGATTGGGAACTGTTCTATCTGCATTTGTAACTCTGAGATTTCCACATTAAGCGCCTTCAATTGCGTTTCCACATGAATAAGCTGATCTTCGCCCCCAATCGCCTGTAACAGCTTGTGACGCTTCTCTGAGGAATATTCCTCTATAACCTGTCCATGTTCCTTCGCCAGCTGAAAAATCGATGACCAGACACTAAATGTACTTAGATGCGATTGTTTCTTCGTCAATTCATCAATTAAACGTTGCAGTAGCTGCCATTGATGATGAGGATGATTAGGTTCTCGCAGAGACAAGTACAATATTCCAGCTGGTTCTAAATGCCATGCATGGAATGCTTCTGCAACACTTTGCTCATAAGCTGAAAAACTTAATTCTTGCTCACGATGCTTATCGATTTGATTAACAATGAAATATAATGGCTTATTCCATTCCTTTAACTCTTTCGCAAATGAAAAGTTGATCTCTGATTGAACATGATTGTAATCCATGACATAGAAAACTACATCAGCCATATGTAAGGCTGACTCTGTAGCTAATTTGTGAGCGGCATCTGTAGAATCTATACCGGGTGTATCAAGTAGAATGAGACCATTCTTTAAGAGCGGACTAGGATACTGAATGTTAACCGAAATAAATTGTTCACCATCTGTACAATATTGTTCTAACTGCTCTATCGCTACTTCATCATAACGTGTTGTACCATTACTCCACACTTCTACTTCTGCCTTGCTTTGCTCACCATAAGAAATCGTAACGACATTCGCACTAGTGGGAATTGGGCTAGATGGTAGCAATTTGGCACCACATAAAGTATTAACTAATGTAGATTTGCCTGCAGAAAAGTGTCCACATAAAGCAATAGTAAGCTGACCTTCAGTCAGCTTACTATTCAACTCTAATGCTTTGTGTGCATGTATATGATCGTTATGTGAAGACATTTCACTTGAGATATATTGAATCTTCTCTAGTAAACTTGCCATCGACATATCAATGTCTCTCCTTATTCAACAACTTCGTCTTCGAATACTTCTTCTTCATCTTCTTCATCAGAAGGTAAGCAGATCTCGAACACATTACCATGTTGAAGAATCATAATATCGCGAGCTTTTTCTCTCATTACTACAACTTCTGGCTTAACACGCATACGTTCAATGTATTGGTGTGGTACATGTCCAGAACCACTTACAGTAATTCCCTCAACAACCTTATCTTCATTATCTTGAGGAGGTGATTCAAGAACTTGTTCATAGATATCAGAAAATTGTTCAAAACTATTTGTGTATACAGAAATGCATTTCATTTGTTAATCATCCTCATTACGTTAGTTTAGTTTTTAACTTAGCTTTAGTTTTTTCCGGTACTTTCATACGTTTCTTACCTTCTTTGCACAACTCAATTAAAGGACAGACTGCACATTGCGGATTTTGCGCTTTGCAATGATAGCGACCAAAAAAGATTAAACGGTGATGTGTAAGGGTCCATTCCTCTCGCGGTACTAACTTCATCAGTTTATGTTCTACTTCTAATACGTTATCGTCTTGTTTGGCAAAACCTAAACGCTTGGATACACGATCAACATGAGTATCTACTGCAATGGCAGGAACACCAAACGCATTAGACATTACCACATTCGCCGTCTTACGTCCAACGCCAGGCAATTCAACTAAGCCTTCATGTGTACTCGGGACATCGCCATCATACTTATCAATGACGATTCGGCACAATTTTTGTATATTAGAAGCTTTACTGCGAAACAAACCAATTCTCCGGATATCTCCTTCAAGTTCTTCAAGAGGCACAGCCAAATAATCTGCTGGAGATTTATACTTTTGGAATAAATTAACCGTTACCTTATTCACTGTTTCATCTGTACATTGAGCTGAAAGTAGTACAGCAATCGTTAATTCAAATGGATTGCTGTGAATAAGTTCACAATGAGCATCAGGAAACATATCAGCTAATATGTCTAATACATGTCTCATTTTTTGCTTTCCATTCATTCGTTTGCCTCCACTTCATAACCATCGTTCAAAGTGTAGCGAAAAAATCTACACTGTGCAAGTAACAAATCACTATATTACAAAAAAAACTGCCCTAAAAGGGCAGTTTTCACAAAAAGTTCCGTATAATGACGTATTTATGGAATTGTAACGGTTGAAATTTGGCTTCCAGCAAACATAACTGATACTGTTTTCCCAGTTACAATATCACTAATTGATGCTGCAGTTCCATCAGCTTTTACAACTTTCACTTCATCGAAAAGAGCAAAGTAGATTTCTCCTTTACTATCTTTAAACTTAATTTCTTTTGTTAAATTTGTAACAGATTGTACTGTTAAAGAATGTGTTTCATACATATCGAAGGAAGTGACTCTAATATCTGATGAAGATAAACCAAACGTTAGTTTCGTACCCGCCTTCATATTCAAGAATGTATACGATGTATTCGTTAAACTATCAATAGATGCACCTGTGTAATCCATCTTAACAATTGAATCATCCGGTAAACTGAACGTTACTATCTTATCCGTTTCATTCAGTAACACTAGCTCACCTTCATATTTTGTAACCAAATCATAATAAATAACAACCTTTTTACCATTTTGTTCCGCATAACGAATGATAATATTTGGCCAGCCGTCTACTAAGCTTTGTATCGTCTTATAGTCTACGATAACTCCATCCATCATGTAGCGTGTGCCTTCCGTTAAGTAAATTGCTTGCGCGTTATCCCCTTCGGAGTCTGTCACCGTAATCAATTTTTTATCTTCATCAAAGTTAATAATGTTTGGAGCATACATCGTTTTCATATTACGCTCAGATACAACAATACTAACGACTTCATCCTTATCATTCATTTTAATTGTTACTTCGTCGACGCCTTGAATCAGATCAGACATCGTTGCATTATTAACAAAAGGAATGGTAACTGCTACTTTAGTAGCAAGGAATTTGCTGACAAGACCTTTATCAGTTTTCACAGTAATCGATGTTTTATCTAAACCATGGATTGACCCTGATACAGTAGAAGACACATTTTCAGCATCATTCAACGTAATCGAAATCGGAATCGAATTTTCTCTGAAAGTATCTCGCAATATGGTAATATTATCATTTTGTTTAATTGTTGTTACTGGAATAGTTTCACCTTTGGCATTCAATATTTTCACGTTTTCATTGTATGAAATTTCAACAGGTTCATTATCTATCCAAACATATATAATTTTTTTTGCAATATTGACATTACCTACGGTATACGTAACACTCTCCACATGTTTTTCATATCCTTGTGCTTCGATGAATTTAGCAACTCCACCTGATACGAAAACAGCAACTTTACCATATTGTGTAAGCTTGCTACGGTCAATCGCGAAATCATTATCCGTCTCGTAATATCCTGTTGTAGCGTCTGTTGCATATGTTGTCTCAACATTATTCTCATATAGAGTAATAGATTTGTCAGTTATAGCAGTTACAATTCCGTAATGCTGACCTTCCACTGCAATTGGGAAATCTTTTTGCGCACGACTTAGTATTGTAGCAAAACTCGCACGGTTTATTGGTGATGTAGGACCAAACGTTGTTGAAGTTAATCCTTTAATTAAACCTAATTCTACTGCCGCATTTACATACCCCAAATATTTACTATCGATATTGCTATTATCGGTAAATGTTGTAGCAGTATTAGCTAGTTCATTTGCCTTTTTCTCTGCACCTAGAGCTTTAATAATTAGCTTTGTAACCCACTCACGACTTGCTGCTTTTGAACCCCATTTGTTAACAGTATCCTCAGCTGCAAGCTTATATTCAAGATCTCGATCCAGTAAACCTTTTTCGAAAGCTAACTCTATGTATGGTTTATAATCATCTTTCACTACAAAACCTTCGTTAAAAATAATCATATCCGTCGTATTCAGTTCATTCGTTAACCCTGCAAAACGAATCGCCATAATAACAGCTTCTTCTTGTGAAATTGTATTATTATATTGGAATGTAAATGTACCTGTTTTTTTATCTTGATAACCTTTTACAATTTGTTGTAATGATAAGCGATAAATATGTTTCTCAGCGTATAGACCTGCTGGGATATCTACAAATGGTGTAATTCCAGTTGTTGCTGCTTGTACTACAGCAGCATTTGATGTTAGTACTGGAATAGCGCTCCCAGTAATTAGAGTAAAGGCAATCGCGCCCGACATAATCTTTTTCCATGAAAAATGTTTTGGCATAATATATTCCCACCTTATTTATCTTATTGAATTACGTACACAAAACTTACTTCCATTGAATAGAAACTGTAATTTGTATAATAGTAAAGTTATAGGAGGATATGAATAACTTCATATCCTCCTTCAAAGTAAAGTACAGTTTATATCAAAAATCTACTAATCTATCATACCATTATTGGATCATAGATTTAAATAGCAACCGATATTGTTTCAGCAAAAATAACGACCACTATTTCAAATTAAAATATTCCTTCACACCAGCAGCAACTTCCACTGCTAATTTTTTTTGAGTTGCTTCATTAAACAGAACTTTAACATCATTGTCATTACTCATAAAACCAACTTCTAATAAAATTGCAGGCATTGTTGTAGCTTTGATTACTTTGAAGCCAGCAGTTTTCACACCACGGTCTTTCAAACCAACAGCAGCCAACACACGTGGATGGATCGTTTCAGCTAACTTCTTACTATCCGCACGACTGTAATAAGTTTCCGTACCACTAGGAGCACTAGTTGTAAAGCCATTCGCATGAACAGATATAAATATATCCGCTTTTTTCCCAATTCCTGGTATCTTTTCAGCAAATGCAACACGTTCATTTAATTCCAAAAACGTGTCATCAGATCTAGTAAGATGTACAACTATTTTCGGATTTTTTTCAAGCTCAGTCTTTATTTTCAATACCGCGCTTAGATTAAATGTTTTCTCAAAAAGCCCTAATTTATTATGAACGTATCCTGGATCCTGTTTACCGTGACCTGCATCAAGCACAACATGATAGACATCTTTCCCAGGGTCAGTTACCGGAGGAGGCGTAGGTGTCGGTGTAGGCGCTGGTGAAGGAGATGGCGTAGGTGTTTCCGTACCAACACTATCACCAAATAAGATTTTCACTTCAGTGTCTGTTTTGATAATTTGGTATTTTGGAACTTCATTTAACAGAATCACAAATCTAGCTTTTAATGGATTATTACTGAAAATAGAATAGCGATATCCGGTAATATTCGCATAACCATCTAATGTTACTTCCGTCTGCCCTTTAATAAAACTATTAGATAAGTCATATGTATAACTTGTATCTGGTAGATCAACGACAAGCCTGTTCGGTGAAGTTAACAACATCGTTGTCGGTTCATTCATGGAACCTGTAAAGTTTATATGAATAGTAGAATCTGCATCTACCGTTACACCAGTAACTGTACCTGTTTGCACAGAAGGTACTGTCGGTTCAGTAATTACAGGTACTTTCACCGGACTGGTCAAATAAATTTCTTTCTCAGCTTGTTTCCAATCAAGTTTAAATCCTAGAATTTCTGTGACAAACCGCAGAGGTACCATTGTGCGTCCTTTAACTACAATCGGTGCTAAAGCTAACTCATAGCTTTCATTATTAACAAGTCCAATTTTCTGACCTATCGTTAGTACGATAGTAATATCATCATCTGTTACAGTAACTTGTTGTAATGCTTGACTCCATTTCACGCCATATCCGAGTCCAGTTGAAAGTACAGCTAGTGGGACAAGTGTTGTACCTTGTATAATGACCGGATCCACATCACTTTGTAAATTGTTTCCATCAACAAAAATTTTCGGAACAACTGCTGCCGATACACTACCTACTAATCCAAATACTAAACTAAAACATAGTACAATTATGAAACTACTGATACTTTTTCTCATTTCCCACCTCGATGATCATTTCTTCAATCTCACATGTTGTCAACCTATCAACAATTTAGACGTATTTTGTCCAAAAAAGTTGCGCAAGGTAAAAAATAATAAACTATAAAAATATCTCTATGTATCATTATATCTATTATTTATCCATATGTATGTAAAGGAAATTGAAACAAAAACACCGACCAGCAATAAATTGCCAATCGGTGCCTTGAAATCGTATATTATACGATGCCTTGCGCGCGTTTTTCTTCATATGCAGTAATTGCATCTGCATGTTGAAGTGTTAAACCGATATCATCAAGACCTTGAAGTAAAAATTGACGACGGTGCTCATCGATATCGATAGTAATATCAAGACCATAGTTATCAGTCAACTTCTTGTTCTCAAGATCAACACTTAATTGGTAGCCATCATACTTAGCAGTACGTTGGAATAAATCTTCCACTTGTTCTTCGCTAAGTTTAATAGGAAGAATACCATTTTTGAAACAGTTATTAAAGAAGATATCTGCATAAGAAGGTGCGATTACAACTTTATAACCATAGTCAAGAATTGCCCAAGGAGCATGTTCACGTGAAGATCCACAACCGAAGTTAGCACGAGAAATAAGTACAGATGCACCTTCATAACGTGGTTTGTTCGGTTCGAATTCAGGATTCACATTCCCTTCTTCGTCAAAACGCCATTCGTAGAATAAGAATTGACCAAAACCACTACGCTCAATACGTTTCAAAAATTGTTTAGGAATGATAGCATCCGTATCAACGTTGACGCGGTCAACTGGAGCTACAATACCTGTATGTTGAATAAATTTATCCATGATGGTTACCCCTTTCTTATCTCCAATTAGTTTGCTACTGGTTGTTTAACTTCCCAGTTACGAACATCTGTAAAACGTCCTTCGATAGCTGCCGCAGCTGCCATTGCAGGAGACACTAGATGTGTTCTACCACCACGACCTTGACGACCCTCGAAGTTACGGTTTGAAGTTGAAGCACAACGTTGACCTGGTTTCAATACGTCTGGATTCATTGCTAGACACATAGAGCAACCAGCTTCACGCCATTCAAATCCAGCTTCAGTAAAGATTTTATCAAGACCTTCTTGCTCTGCTTGAATCTTAACGCGACCTGAACCTGGAACAACGATAGCTGTAACTCTATCAGATACTTTGTAACCACGAGCGATTTCAGCAGCAGCACGTAAATCTTCGATACGACCATTTGTGCAAGAACCGATAAATACATAATCGATTTCAATTTCAGTCATTGGTGTACCTGGTTTTAGATCCATATATTCAAGCGCAGCTTCAGCAGCTTTACGCTCATTTTCAGTAGCCATTTCAGCTGGGTTAGGAACATTAGCTTCAATGTTAGTACCCATACCCGGGCTAGTTCCCCAAGTTACTTGTGGAATTAGTGAATCAACATCAAAATCAACAACTGTATCGAATTCAGCGCCTTCATCAGTTACAAGCTCTTTCCAAATTTCTACTGCTGCATCGTAATCAGCAGGAACATGCTGACGACCGCGTAAGTAGTTGAAAGTAGTTTCATCTGGAGCGATCATACCTGCACGCGCACCGGCTTCAATGGACATATTACATACAGTCATACGTTCTTCCATCGTTAAGCTACTAATAGCTTCACCCGTGTACTCAACAACATAACCAGTTGCAAAGTCAGTACCATACTGAGCAATAACACCTAGAATTAAATCTTTAGCAGTTACGCCTGGCTTACGTTTACCATTGAAACGAATTTCCATCGTTTTAGCTTTAGATTGTTGCAAACATTGTGTTGCCATAACATGCTCAACTTCTGAAGTACCGATACCGAATGCAAGAGCACCGAAAGCACCGTGAGTAGAAGTATGAGAATCACCACAAACGATAGTTTTACCTGGAGCAGTTAGTCCTAGTTCAGGACCCATAACGTGAACAACACCTTGGTCAATTGTATCAAGATCGTACAATGTGACACCGAAATCTTTACAGTTTTGAGTAAGTGTATCGATTTGTTGCTTAGAAATTGGATCTTTAATGTTAAAACGATCTTGTGTTGGAACGTTGTGGTCCATTGTAGCAAACGTGCGCTCAGGACGACGAACTTTACGACCAGACATACGAAGACCCTCAAATGCTTGCGGAGAAGTTACTTCATGTACAAGATGTAGGTCAATATAAATTACACTTGGTTTGCCTTCTTCTTGATGAATGACGTGATTTTCCCAAATTTTCTCGAACATTGTTTTTTTCGCCATTAAACTCACCTCTATCGATTCTGTAGCATTGCCGTGCAACGCATATTTTTATTAAATTAACTATAACATGTCTTTTTTCATTATTCTAAGATATAATATCTATAGCCTTTATAGTTAAAACCTATAGAATAGAATAACTTTATTGATTTTGATAATCCTTCTCAATTAGAGATGCTCCGAGAACTGATTGCTTGGGAGCATTTTGAGAGCTGATCGATGCTGGTGTAGGAGACCGCTACGAGCACAAATTGCTGTTCCAATCGCCGTTGTCCTCGGATTTATTGTAATAGTAATAGTGGTATAAATCCGAGGACAAAAACGACCGCTTCGCTTTTCCACTAGCAATCCGTTCTCTCCGCTGGGAATTTACATTAACGATAAGTTCTCTCTGTTGGGGTATTTACATTAGCGAGTCGTTTTCTCGTTGGGGAGTTTACACTAGCTATTCGTTCTCTCCGCTGGGGTGGGGTAGTAAGCAAGTGATTTTAAGTATTACTGCGACTTAATCGTTTCTTCATACAGATATGTACGAAATAGATCATAATTAAACGTTTCATTTACTAGTTTCGCACTAAAAAATTTCAAAGGTAGGTAATTATATGGAATTAAGACAATTAAGTTACGTCATACAAATCGCAAAAGATAAGAACTTTTCTCGAGCTGCGGAGAAGCTTCATATTGCACAGCCTTCTCTTAGCCAGCAACTATCTAAGCTTGAGCAAGAACTGAATGTGATGTTATTTCGAAGAACGACTAATTCTGTGGAACCAACAGAGGCTGGTCAAGTATTTGTAGATAAAGCACAAGACATCCTTGATGCTGTTGAGCAGCTTCGCCAAGAGATGGATGATATGGCTCAAATGCGTAAAGGTAAACTTGTAGTTGGAACATTACCTATTACAGGAGCACATATCCTGCCACTTGTCCTTCCTCGCTTTGGTGCACAGTATCCTCAGATCGAGGTTGTTCTTGTCGAGGAGACAACGGCGAAGCTCGAGCAATTAACTGCTAGTGGAGGTACAGATCTGAGTTTACTTACATTACCGCTTATTGATGCAACTCTAGCCTGTGAACCTTATATGGAAGAAGAGATCTGCGTCGCAGTTCCGAAAAACCATCGACTAGCAGGTTGCACAGATCCTATCGATATCCTTGAGTTGAGAGATGAACCGTTCATAGCATTGAAACGTGGACAAGGATTTCGTCAAATAACGTTAGAGCTTTGCGAAGCAGCTGGCTTTACTCCAAGAGTAGTATTTGAAAGCACCAATATCGATACCGTGCAATCACTTGTTGCTGGTGAGATGGGCATCGCATTTGTTCCGAATATGTTGACTCGCAATTCTCTGTCTGATTACACTCCGATATATCTTAAGTTGAAATCACATCCAACACGAACGCTTGTAATCGCTAGTCGGAAAGGAAGATATTTATCAAAGGCTGCCCAAGCATTTATCGCAACTTTAAGAGAAACGATCAATGAGCATTAACAGACATATCTAAATGTTATATGGAGAGATTAAAATGAAAAACCTTTTATTAGAGTCGCACTGTATATTCCCAACACCAGAAATAATAAAAACTTCCGATTTTTATGAACAGAAAATGGGTTTCAAAGCTATTCAATTTCTAGAAGCAAACGAACCTCATATTTGTTTGTATAGAGATACAACAGAAATCATATTAACTAGAACCAACGGACAAAAAGTCATCCCTAACAGGGAGTTATACGGCTACGGTTATGACGCTTATTTTATTACAAAGAATCAAGAAGAACTTCAAGATGAGTTCGTTAACTCTAATGTTAAAATAATTCGTAGATTAGAAAATACTGATTACAATAATAAAGAATTTGTAATTGAAGACATAGATGGAAGATGGATAGCATTTGGCATTAAATTAGGTTAATTGTACTCAATCAAACTAATATTGACTAATCAAGTTAAAAAAACCAAGACAAGGTTGCCCTACAGCATGTAGAGCAACCCTGTCTTTACTATATAGTTGTACATAGTTAATTTCAATTGATCGATAGCCTTTGATAAGAATAAGTCATCCAACCTAATATTGCTCTGGTCTTCGATCTTTAAATACTGGAATCGTAGAGCGGACTTTATCAACAACGCTCATATCAATCTCTCCAGTCAATATTGTCTGCTCATCTCCCGCTTCAGCAACGATTTCTCCCCAAGGGTCGATAACGATAGAATGACCGAAGAATGTGCTCTCGCCACTTGTACCCATGCGATTACATGCAACAACATACATTTGATTTTCAATCGCTCGAGCCATTAACAATGTTCTCCAATGATGCAGACGAGGATATGGCCATTGTGCAGGCACAAACATTACTTTTGCCCCTTCTAGTGCAAGACGACGGAATAATTCTGGAAAACGAATATCATAACAAATCATCATCCCAGCATCGATTCCATCAATTTGTAATTGCCCTAATTTGTCCCCTGCTTGCAAATACTTCTCTTCATCCATAAGACGGAACAAATGCAGCTTAGAATAATCGCTAATTAATTCACCATTACGATCAAATGCATAAATCGTATTGTATACACCATCTTCTTTGGATTCCGCAATTGAACCAGCAACAATGTTCACTTGATGTTCCGCTGCGAACTGTGATAACCATAATTTAGTTGTTTCACCGTTACGATCAGCTAATGTTGTAATTTCAGTTAAGGCATAACCTGTATTCCACATTTCTGGAAATAGAATAACATCAGGTTTTTGTTCTGCAGATACTGCCTGATGTAACATATTTTTTAATTTCAAAGTATTCGCTTCTACATTACCAACCTCAACATGCATTTGAATGACTGCGAATTTCAACGACTGACTCATGATGACTCCTCCTAAAACTTTTCATCTTCTTGAGATGCTTTTTCTAAATGAAAAGTAACTCCGGAAGCATTAACCCAACTTTTCATTAACTTCTTGAGATGTCTTTTCTAAATGAAAAGTAGCTTCGAATGTATTCACCTAACTTTTCATGAACTGCTTGATTAGAACCATTTCCCTAATCATACCTTGTCATGGTTACATGTCAAGATGGGCAAGCTAAACTCATAACAGCATGTTGCCTTCATAATTTGAGCTTGCTTTTATAAGCTGGGTACTAGTCAAATCCATTGCTTATCATCATTCGCTCACCATTGAAAAGAGCTACATTGCATCTTATTTAGAAGGAGAATATTCAATGAAAATCCTCTCAATCATTTCACTTGCAATATGTTTTTGCTTTTCTTCATTATTACCTAATGATTATTCCTACGGTGCGCCTAATCATTATGAAGTTAATGCCGAAGCTGCATTTATAGGTGAAGAAGTAGCAATGCCAACGCAATTAATGCTCCCAGAACAAAGTGAACTTGCCAATCGCGTTCAAGTATTCGACGTCAAAAAAGGGCAAGTCGTTCAAACAACAGAAAATAATGATTTTTTCCAGAAAAATGTTCATCAATGGTTATCAGGCATTACAGGCTTGGCACCTGAAGTCTCTCCAGACTTAAAGGCAAAGTATATTGTACGTGTACCAGTTAAACCATCCGCAACTTTGCAAGTTGGAACAACCAAACTTAAAGTCATGGAAGTATTTCTTTTCTACTATGTAGATAAAGAACCAATGTTGCTCATTTTTGATGAAGCAAAGAAACCTTATATTTTCAACATTCATAATGATGTAAAACCATTCATTCAATATTTATCTATTCCCGATTAACAGGCTTGGATTTTTCCTCATCTACTTCATTTCTCTCGCCATTCATGCTACATTAAGTTTATTGTAAATTAGATAAGTAATTTCGAATCATGGATGGTGGAGAGTTAATGACGACAAAACAAACAATTAAAATCGAGCCGGCAACTAGAATGACTGGTCTGCCAACTCAATTTTTTTCTACCCTAGTTGCGAAAGCAAACAAACAAGTTGAATTAGGTAAAGATGTAATTAATTTAGGTCAAGGTAATCCAGATCAGCCGACACCACCACATATTGTGAGTTCACTTCAACAAGCTGCTGCAAATCCGCAGTATCATAAGTATCCACCATTTAGTGGCTATAACTTCTTGAAGGAAGCTATTGTTGCTCGCTATAAAGAGGATTATGATGTTGTTCTTGATCCGCAAACAGAAGTTGCTATTCTATTTGGCGGTAAAACTGGATTAGTTGAAATTAGTCAGTGTTTCCTTAACCCAGATGATATTTGCCTTGTTCCTGACCCAGGCTACCCAGATTATTGGTCTGGTGTTGCGCTTGCAGGAGCTAGTATGCATTTCATGCCACTTCTTGAACGCAACCAATACTTACCTGATTTAGCTGCGATCGATCCTATTATTGCAGATAAAGCTAAACTAATGTTCTTAAATTATCCTAACAACCCTACTGGAGCAACGGCTGATAGTGCCTTCTATGATGAAGCAATCGCATATGCTCGTAAACATAATATTATCGTTACAAGTGACTTCGCATATGGAACGATTGGATTCGACGGTAAAAAGCCAACTAGCTTCTTGCAATCAGAAGGTGCTAAAGATGTAGGCATTGAGTTTTATACATTATCGAAGAGCTACAATATGGCTGGTTGGCGTGTTGGCTTTGCTCTAGGGAATGCACAAATTATTGAGCAAATTAATTTGATTCAAGATCATTATTATTGCTCTCTATTCGGTGGCATCCAAGAAGCAGCTGCGGTAGCCTTAACCAGTTCACAAGAGTGCGTAGAGCAATTAACAGCCACATATGAGCGACGTCGTGATGCACTTTTCGCGGCATTAGATGAAATAGGCTGGAAAGCTACAAAACCTACTGGCTCGTTCTTCTGTTGGTTACCTGTTCCAGAAGGCTACACCTCTGCATCATTTGCTGACCTATTATTAGAAGAAGCAGCAGTAGTTGTCGCTCCTGGACATGGATTCGGAACATCAGGCGAAGGTTATGTACGTCTTGGTCTTCTGACATCTGAGGAGAGATTGAGGGAGGCTGTCTACCGTATAGGCAAACTCAACCTCTTTTAATCTAGATCGCACGTGATCACGATGTACAGCTGTGTAGCTTAGTCGGCATCGAATATGGTATTCATCGTTAGCTCCAGTACTCATGTACCAACAACGTACATTCCGTGCTTCGCGTCACTAGCTTCATCCCATTTTCTCGGTGCTGACGCGCGATCTTCTCGAGGAGGCTTACATCTTGGCTTCTCTTCAAGGATCTGGGCTGTCGCTCTCTTTGTGATCGAGGCGCTGATTGCTTCTTGGTTGGTTTCCCTTCGAGGGTCTGGGGCTGTCGTTCACTTTGTGATCGAGGCGCTGATTGCTTCTTGATTGCGTTCTTTTCGAGGGTCTGGGCTGTCGCTCTCTTTGTGATCGAGGCGCTGATTGCTTCTTGATTGCGTTCTCTTCAAGGGTCTGGCTGTCGTTCACTTTGTGATCGATGCGCTGCTTTTTTCTTGATTGGATTCCCTTCGAGGGTCTAGGTATTGGCTGTATTGTGGCTTGTTTTCTTTACAGCTACATCCATTTCGTGATATTCTATTAACAATTACATACTAACGTGTTGACGGGACCAGTAAGTAGAAATTGCTTTATCCAGAGAGTAAATTCCATGGGCTGAAAGAATTTATTATTAGCATACTACTGAAACCAATCTCCGAACGGCCGATATCAATCGGACAGCGCCTCTGTTATAAGGCTTAAGCTGGACACTATGACTGTGTCAACTAAGGTGGTACCGCGGGAGTTAACGACTTTCGTCCTTTATTTAGGACGGAGGTCTTTTTTATTGTCTTCACTACATTAAGCTAGGATGGTATATATGGAACGAATTGTCGTGAAAATCGGTAGTAGCTCCCTTACATCTGATGAGGGTGGACTACATAAACAAAATATTCAATTTTTCGCTTCTGAACTTGCTGAATTATATAGACAAGGTAATGATGTTATTCTTGTTACTTCAGGTGCGGTCGCTGCTGGTTTTCGTGAAATCGGATACGAGTCTCGTCCTAAAATGGTTCATCAGAAACAAGCTGCCGCTGCAGTAGGTCAAGCTTTATTAATGCAAGCTTATCAAGAAGCTTTCTCACAATATGGTATCGTGGCAGCGCAAATATTACTTACTCGTTATGATTTCTCCAATCGTAAACGGATTAGTAATGCTTTAATGACGATTGAAGAATTACTTTCACAACGTATTATTCCGATTATCAATGAAAACGATACAGTTTCTACAGCTGAAATCGTTTTGAAATTCGGTGATAACGATCATCTATCTGCACTTGTAGCTACAATGACTAAAGCTAATAAGTTAGCGATTATTACTGACATGGATGGCTTATATACAGCAGATCCTCGTAAAGATCCTGATGCTACAAAAATCGAGCGTGTCGCAGAAATATCTGATGCTATTATTGCTCTCGCTGGTGGTGCAGGCAGTGCTGTTGGTACAGGCGGTATGCGTTCAAAAATTGAAGCTGCTCGTATTGCTATGCGTGGTGGTGTCACTACGTTCATCGGGCGAGTCCAATATGTTGGAGAGTTACCTTCCGCAATATTAGGCAATGGTCGAGGCACTTACTTCGATACGGAAAAAACATCTTTACCTATGAAGAAACAATGGCTTGGCTTCCACTCTTCTCCAGTCGGTTCAATCTCGATCGATAATGGAGCTGTAACAGCTCTTATCGAAGGACATAAAAGTTTATTGCCCGCAGGAGTAGTTCAAGTGTCGGGGGAATTTCATCCCGGTGATGTAGTCGAAGTAATCGACAGCCAAGGTGCTATTGTTGGTCGAGGTGTTGTCAACTACGCTACATGGCAATTACAAGCTGCAGCAGGCCTTTCTTCCGATGAAGTTGAGAGACGTGTTGAGGTACAGCGTATAGAAGTCATACACAGAGATGAATGGATTACCCTTTAGAGGAAGTTCAAAAAGCGGACTTTGATAACGATGAGGATGCGAACGGAGAGTATTCGGCATCGAAGCTGTCCCCCATCGAAAGCCTGCGTGTGCTCACGTACACAATACGTACGCTGTGCTACTCGTTTCCGCTGTGGGCCATCTTCTTGGTTCTGAAAGCCCGTTTTTGAACATTTATTAGAAGTTTCGGGCAATGCACGCTTGTGTACTCTTACCGTACACAGCTGGGTTCCGTTACATTGCGTGAGCTCAAACTAATGCAAGATGGTCAATCGGTTTCGAATATGAAGCGAACATATATCAAGAAAACACAAAAAATTTAGGAGGGTTTATGATGACCAATTTCTCGGAAGTAAAAACTAAAGCATTGCTTGCAAAGCAAGCTGCTGCTGTTATGAATAATCTTTCTACTACACAAAAAAATACTGCTTTGCTTGCTATGGCTGATGCACTTGTTCATGAAAGTGCTGCGATCATAGAAGCTAATGCACTTGATATTGAAAATGGCCGAAGTAATGGCACGAGTGAATCATTGCTTGACAGACTAGCTTTGAACGACGATCGCATACTTGGAATAGCTGATGGCTTAAAACAAGTCGTTGAGCTTGCTGATCCGGTTGGTGAGCAACTTTCTCAATTCTCTCGCCCTAATGGACTACAAATTAAGCAAATTCGTGTTCCACTTGGTGTTATTGGGATGATCTACGAAGCTCGTCCAAACGTAACTGTTGATGCAACAGGACTTTGCTTGAAAACAGGCAATACTGTAGTATTGCGCGGAGGCTCTGCAGCTTTACAATCTAATCGCAAAATTGTTGAAGTTATGCGCACTGCACTAGTTGCTACTGATGTCCCTGCTGATGCGATTCAATTAATTGAAGACTCTAATCGAGCATCGGTGAATGAAATGCTTAAAGCCAATGGATTACTCGATGTTGTCATTCCTCGTGGAGGAGCATCATTAATCCGCACAGTTGTGGAAAATGCTTCTGTTCCTGTTATCGAGACAGGTGCAGGAATATGCCATACATTCGTTGATGAAACTGCTCAATTAGAAATGGCAGCACAAATTGCATTAAATGCTAAAGCACAACGTCCGTCTGTATGTAACTCAATGGAAACTTTACTCGTTCACGAGCAATTTGCTCAAACTCATCTAGCGCAATTACTTGCTCCTTTATCTGAAGCCAATGTTGAAATTCGCGGCTGCAAAGATGCACAAAAACTATTAAGCAGCATCGCTGCAGCAACAGAAGAAGATTTTGCAACGGAGTACAATGACTATATCTTGAATGTAAAAATTGTGAAGGATGTTCACGAAGCCATTGCTCATATTACAAAGTATGGTACGATGCATTCTGAATGTATTGTTACAGAAGATGAGAATAATGCAGCTTTATTTTTACAAAGTATTGATGCAGCAGCTGTCTACCATAACGCCTCCACTCGATTTACAGATGGATTTGAGTTTGGCTTTGGAGCTGAAATCGGGATAAGTACACAGAAGTTACATGCTCGTGGACCTATGGGATTACCAGCATTAACTAGCACAAAATATATTATTCAAGGAAACGGACAAATTCGTCCATAGAATAAGTGAAATTACTCAAAGTAGTACATGAAAAGTTTTAGACCATGCTTTCGAAGTAACTTTTCATCATCAGTGAAGTTACTTCGAAAGTATATGAAAAGTATTAGGAGGGAAAATGTTATGACACGTGAGAACTACCATGAAACTAGCGCAATCTCAAATCAACTTATTTGCTTCTACGGAGCCGGTTCGATGGCTGAGGCGATTGCTAGAGGACTACTCAACCAAGAATTAATTCCAAGCAAACAAGTATCGATGCTTAATCGTTCAAATAAAGATCGTCAACAACAATTACATCTAGAGTACGGTGTTCAAACAACAATGCAAGGTAAAACTAATGAGCAATATCTTCAAGAAGCAAATATCATTTTCCTTGCAATGAAGCCAAAAGATGCGGTTGAAGCAATTCGTGCACTTAAGCCTAATCTTTCTTCTAATCAGTTGATTATTTCGGTTATCGCTGGTTTGTCCATTACTGCTCTTGAAAAATTAATCGGAAGTAACATGGCTATTGTCCGTACTATGCCAAACACTTCAAGCACTATCGGTCTTGGAGCAACTGGTATTAGTTATTCATCATCTGTTTCAGAAGAACAACGTTTTATGACTGAAATGATGTTTGAATCAATAGGTATACATGTTGTTATAGAAGAACAATTACAAGATGCAGTTACCAGTGTGTCGGGTAGTGGTCCTGCTTATTTCTACTATGTGATGGAATCAATGATCAAAGGAGCACAGCAAGCTGGACTTACTGCTGAACAAGCAAAACTACTAGTCGTGCAAACTGCACTTGGAGCAGCTTCTATGGTTAATACTACTGGAGAAGCTCCAGCCGATTTACGTCGCAAAGTAACCTCTCCTAATGGCACAACTCAAGCGGCTCTTGAAAAGATGGCTGAAGGTAATTTGGAAACAACAATTATTGCCGGAATGAACCGTTGTGCCCAGCGTGCTCAAGAAATTGGTAAAGGCATCGAGGAGGACATCTAATATGAGTATGTGTATTGCTACTTATCGCGCTTATGACGATACTGCTGATTTTAATAAAAAAGCTAATTCAATTGCAATAGGGTTAACTGTAGGTAGTTGGACTGATCTACCTGAAGCGAAAAAAGCTTCGATGGAAAAACATCTTGGTAAAGTACTCTCCATTGATGTACACGAACCGGTAAATGCAGTTTCTGGAGAACGTTATGCAGATATTAAAATTGCTTATCCAGATATTAATTTCAGTCGTGATATCCCTGCTCTACTCGTTACAATCTTCGGGAAATTATCAATGGATGGTCGAATTAAATTAATAGATATCGATGTTTCAGAGCAATTCGCATCTGCCTTCCCTGGACCGAAATTCGGTATTGAAGGCGTACGTAATCTTGTTGGTGTGCATGATCGTCCATTACTAATGAGTATTTTCAAATCTGTTGTTGGCCATGATCTAGCTACACTTCGCGAGCAATTTTATGAGCAAGCTTTGGGTGGCGTTGATCTTATTAAAGATGATGAGATTCTTTTTGAGAATCCATTAACTCCGATTGAGAAACGTGTTGAAGTATGTATGAAAGCTGCTAGCCAAGCCCAGCAAATCACTGGTCAAAAGCTGCTTTATGCCGTCAACCTTACTGGTCCAACAAGTAAACTAGCGTCTCAAGCCAAAAAAGCGATAAGTGCAGGTGCAAATGCACTATTATTTAATACATTAGCTTATGGTTATGATGTATTGCATGAATTAAGCAGTGATCCAGACATTAACATACCAATCGCTTCGCATCCAGCTATGGCAGGCGCGATGTATCCATCACCACATTACGGCATAAGCGCAGCAGTGTTACTTGGTAAACTTAATCGTTTAGCAGGGGCTGATCTAGTACTCTTCCCCTCTCCATATGGTTCTGTCGTTATGCCCAAGGAAGAAAACCTTGCAATTAAAGAGGTTTTACTTAATGAGATGCATCATTTAAAAACTAGCTTACCAGTACCATCAGCTGGTATCCATCCGGGTATTGTTCCGCTAATTTTGAAAGACTTTGGAATGGATGTCGTTGTCAATGCAGGAGGCGGTATTCATGGTCACGCTATGGGTACAGCAGCTGGTGGAAGAGCATTCCATCAAGCGATTCAAGCAAGTATGAACGGAATTGATTTGCGAGATGCTGCTACGCAAGCTAATCATGAAGAGTTACGAATAGCAATAGAAGCTTGGGGGATTAAACAATAATGACAACAGCTAAGAAAAAAATTGTATTTTGTGATTTTGACGGCACAATTACAGTTAATGACAACATTGTTGCAATAATTAAACATTTCAAGCCTGATGGCTGGGAACTATTAGTTGAAAAAGTTATTTCTACCGAAATTTCTATACAAGAAGGTGTAGGAGCACTATTCCGCCTTCTTCCCGCTTCTATGGAAAAAGAAGTTGTTGAATTCGGCATTCAAAACGCGATCATTCGTGATGGATTTAAAGATTTTGTGCAATTCTGTAAGGATAGCAACATAGATTTCTATGTAACCAGTGGTGGTATCGATTTCTTCGTATACCCATTACTTAAATCTTTTGGTATTCCTGAAGATCATATATACTGCAATAAGAGTGATTTTACTGGAGAGCAAATTGAGATTTTATGGCCCCATACTTGTGATGAACATTGTCACAATCACTGTGGGATGTGTAAACCTACAATAATGCGTAAATTCAGTACCGAGCAATATGAAAGAATTATTATTGGTGATAGTGTGACTGATTTCGAAGGTGCAAAAATTGCTGATACTGTATACTCAAGATCTCATCTTACTGAAAAATGTAACGAGCTTAGTATAGCACATACTGAATTCCAAACCTTCTTTGACATTATAGAAGCTATGAAACAGAAAGGATAATTACTACTATGAGTTTTGATCAAATTCCATTGCACGAAAAACAAGAAGTATTAATGAAATTACGTGAAGTAAAAGAAGCATTTGCTGCGCGCAATTGGTTCCCAGGTACTGCGGGAAATCTATCCATCCGTATCGGAGACTACACACCAGATAATTTCAATTTCGGTATAACTGCAAGTGGTAAAGATAAATATGTTAATACTTCAGAAGACTTTCTATTTGTAGATCAAGATGCTATTCCTTGTGAAGCTACTAATTTGAAGCCATCTGCTGAAACACTGGTACATTGTGAAATTTACCGCAAAACAGGTGCAGGAGCCATTTTTCATATTCATTCTGTGTTTAGCAATGTTATCTCTGAATATTACTGGCATCGCCGTTCTATTCCAGTTGATGGCGTAGAATTAATCAAAGGATTGAATATTTGGGAAGAAGAATATCAGTTGGAAATTCCTATTGTGAATAACTTTGCTCATATCCCTTCTATTATACCTGAAATTACAGAAAATCTAGATCCGAGAGTACCTGGGATTGTATTGCGTAAACATGGTGTATACGCATGGGGAGCTAACGCTTTTGAAGCGAAACGTCATCTTGAATCATTTGAATTTATTTTTGAATACGTATATCGACTAGAGATGTTGAAAAAAGGATTGCCTTCCGTATAGTGCAAACAGTAGTCTTTCATCTTTCATAAATGTCTTATAAATAGATACTACAAAAGGAATGTCCAAGTCGTCAGCTCACCAGAGCGTGACTTCTAGACATTCCTTTTTCAATAATTATCCCCGTTTATTAAGTTTGTACAAATTATAACTTTCACTATCAATCTCGATAATACTCTCAAAGTTAAATCCGCACTTTTCTATAACTCTATTCGACGGCAAGTTACTTAATAGAGCAATAGCATTAAGCTCATCGACATTTGAGTTCTCAAATAAAAATTTGACTATCCCTTTTGCAGCCTGAGTTGTGTAGCCTTTACCTCTATGATCCTTAGATATAGCGTACATAATCTCTCGATTAGGGGGTGGCAATTCATCTTTTATTCCTGTACAGCACCAGCCGATAAGCTCACTTGTCTCTTTCAAAATAATTCCCAAGCGAAGTCGGAGTTCAGCAATGTCTTCATCATTCGATATAGCATTCAAAAACTGTTTATTTTCAGGAATTTCGTAATTAATAAACCAATCTTTCCTTTGTTCCTTTGATACGTTCCAACCTGGTAAATATTCATGAATCTCGGGTTGCCACGTAAGTTCGTGAAACTTATCTAAATCAGAAATTAAAAACTCTCTTAATATTACGTCCTCACACTCAATTTCAAAAATATTTTCTTCTCTCATCTAGCTTTGGTTCCCCTCAATCGCGAGTAATAATACTGCTGCAGCTAACCCTAATCGAGGATCTAATTGTTTGTTCACATTAGCTGAAAAATCTACATTTAATTTGCTAACCATCGGATTGAAGTTTTGATTGTATTCCACAACCGTTCTTCCATCTATTTCACCATGAAATTTTTGTGGAACTAGATTTGTTAAAAATCTTCTAAGCAATGCTAGTACTGCACTATCTTCCTTAATAAGTCCAACTTCTTGTTCATTAGAATTGAGTATGATCCATTCATCTTTCAAAATAGACTTCATACCTTTACGACGAAGAGAACCAAGATTTTCTCCTGTAACAGCATCTACTACATCATAAGTTGCAGAGAAATCAATCGCAGTACGAGCTTGAATCGTTATCAGTTCTTGCTGCATGGATTCATCACTATACAAGCGAATATCTTCTTTCAACTTGAAAGCTTTCATCTGAGAAAACATAACTAACTGTTCGTTATTATCATAGATATGAAACTTAGCTCCTAGTACGGTTAATATTTTCTTTCTTACGACGTACTGTGTATGAGTAAAGATTGGATTCAATGATATTCCCCCTACTATTAGTTACAATTGATGTTATTATCGACTAACATGGTTATACAACTCTTTCCAGTTATTTCGACAAGATTATATAAAATCCTTCTATAATTCTACTTTTTTTACATAATTCTTGTTCATTGTACTTCCTAACGCCTTCATTAATGCTTGTGATGAAAATTCATATTTTGATGCATGGATGACTTTGTCATAGATCATATTCATTCACAACCTTCTCTAATTGTCCACTAACATTAGCTTGACAATCCTTATCCCATAATTAGGTAAGTGTAAATAAAGTTGCAATATAAACTATTGTAGATATTACTTTATTATGTATATTTACTATCATTAAACAAACATTATAGGTGTGACATATTTCAAATTCATGTTGGACTCCCGAAAAACACTTCAGAAAAGCGTAACAATTTATTGAATCTTTAAGCTACATTAATTAACCAAATATATATAATGCCATTGGAGGTTGCTTTATGAATATTGCTATACAAAATCAGTCTGAAAAAAAATTGTCGGTCTTTGCATTAGGTGGTTTGTTCGAAATAGGAAAAAATATGTATGTCGTTCAATATGAGGATGATATCGTTATCATCGATTGTGGTTCAAAATTTCCTGATGAGAGTTTATTAGGGGTTGATCTTATTATCCCTGATATATCTTACTTATTAGAGCATAAAGAATCGATACGAGCAATGATTGTGACTCATGGTCATGAGGACCATATTGGAGCTATTCCTTACATACTCAAGCAGTTGAATATGCAAGTATATGGATCTCGATTAACTTTGGGTCTGATCAAAGGAAAACTAAAAGAGCATCACCTTAATCAAACTGAATTGCTTGAAATTAATGGAGATTCACTGTTAGAGCTTGGTAGTCTGAACCTGTCTTTTTTCCGTACTAACCATAGTATTCCAGACTGTCTTGGTATTGTTATCGACACTCCAGAAGGCAGAGTTGTACATACTGGGGATTTCAAGTTTGATCTTTCACCCGTCAATCAACAATTCCCAGATATACATAAGATGGCGAACATCGGAGAGAGAGGTGTACTACTCCTGCTATCTGAGAGCACCAATGCAGAACGACCAGGATTCACTCCTTCCGAGAAAATTGTCGGTGAACGAATCCAAGAAGTTTTTCAAAGAGCAAAAAACAAAATATTTCTCACTACTTTTGCATCAAATGTTAACAGACTTCAACAAGTCGTAGATGCTTCTCATAGTACTGATCGGAAAATCGTTCTGCTCGGTAGAAGTATGGTTAATGTCGTTAAAGTTGCGATGGAATTGGGATACTTACACGTTCCTGAAGACATGATTATTGATGCAAAAGAAGCTAAAAATTTTTCAAAGGAACGTATTACTGTACTCTGCACGGGGAGTCAAGGGGAACCATTAGCTGCCCTAGCGAGGTTAGCTAGTTCTACTCATCCTTTGATCTCCATCGAAGAAGGAGATACTGTCATATTTGCTTCCTCCCCTATCCCTGGAAATGAAAGAAGTGTAGCTAGTACGCTCAATCATTTATATATGCTTGGAGCAGACGTCATTCATGGAAGTGGCTCTACAACAGGAATGCATGTGTCAGGGCACGGAAGTCAAGAAGAATTAAAACTAATGCTAACACTGATGAAACCCCAATATTTCATTCCTATACATGGGGAATACCGTATGCTTCATCAACATCGCATACTTGCTAATTCTGTTGGAGTAGATTGGAATAATATTTTCATCTTGCGTAACGGAGATACGTTAGATATTACGAACAAGCAAGCGGAACTATCTCGGCAAGTTACAGCAGGCAATACTCTTGTAGATGGCTTTGGAATCGGAGATGTGGGCGATATTGTACTACGTGACCGTAAACACTTAGCAGAAGATGGCATACTTGTTGTTATCATTACATTAAGCCGCCAAGAAAATGCTTTATTGTCAGGACCAGAAATCATTACAAGAGGGTTTGTTTATGTTAAAGAATCAGAGGAACTTTTGAATGCAGTTAGAGACTTAGCTTTGGTTGAAGTTGAACAACTGCAGCAATCAGGAAATGATTGGAAATGGTCGCAATTGAAAACGAATATAAGAGATTCAATTGGTAAATTTTTATATCTAGAAACAAGGCGAAGACCGATGATATTACCTATAGTTATTGAAGTGTAATATGCCATTCACAGATGATATCTTACTGTTATAAAAATGCGTGAGTTCGTTGTAAAGCGAACTCACGCATTTTTAACTTTCTACAGCATACTTAACTAATTTACATCATTCATCATAACAAACAATTACTTTTCATTCACTTTAAGTCGGATAACATTCCATGAAGTTTTGGATAGTTGTGCTGTAATATGTCCACCTTCTACAGTAGTTGTATCACAAGTTTGAGGGACAACATTGTTCGGATTAAGCTTCGTATTCACTGCTTTAATATTATCATTGGCTAGTACAATATGTTCGATCATTTGAACATTACTAAAGCTACGAAGATCAACATCAAGCTGAAGACTCTCTTCCAAATGTCTGTTTACAGCAAAAATTGTTACCTCGTTTAATTCTTCATTATACACACTAATTGATTCTAGGTAAGGAACATCAGTAAAATCTTTCGAATCATACTTCGGACTATTAACGATTGGATGAAGAACTATTCCTCGACCATAGACAGAAGTATGCAAGAATGGATAGTACGTTGTTTGTAACCAAACTGGTCCGCCATTCTCTGTCATAATTGGAGCAATCACATTAATAAGTTGAGCCATACAAGCCATCTTAACGCGATCTGCATGTTTCAATATCGTTATTAACAAGCAACCTACAACAAGTGCATCCTCTAGATTATAGACATCTTCTAGTTCTGGCGGCGCGATTTGCCAACGTTGTTCTGCTGTACTTGTTCCTATTGTATTCCATACATTCCATTCATCAAGGGATAAGTATATTTTTTTCTTACTTTTCTTCTTTGCTTTAATATAATCACAAGTAGCTGCTACACTGCTAATGAATTGATCCAAATCAAGTGATTTCGCTAAGAAGTTTGGAGAATCTTTTTCGTTATTATTATAATACTGGTGAAGTGATAAGTAATCGACGTTATCATACGTCAGATCTAATACAGTAGCTTCCCATTCGGCAAATGTACTCATACTACTACTAGAACTACCACAAGCAACGAATTCTAATGTTGGATCTACCCAGCGCATTGCTTTAGCTGATTCATTAGCGAGTCTGCCATATTCATAAGCTGTTTTCGCGCCAATTTGCCATGGTCCGTCCATTTCATTGCCTAGACACCATGTTTTGAACGCATGAGGCTCTTTATATCCGTGAGATATACGCAAGTCACTCCAATACGATCCTGAAGGGTGATTACAATATTCTACTAAATTTCTTGCTGCATCAATTCCTCTTGTACCTAGATTGACTGCCATCATGACCTCAGATCCCGCTAATTTTGCCCATTCTGCAAATTCATTCGTACCTACAAGATTGGGTTCAGTTGTCCACCAAGCAAGATCCAGCTTATTCTTACGTTCATTTTTCGGTCCAACTCCATCTTCCCAGTTGTATCCAGATACAAAATTTCCACCGGGATAACGAATAATAGGAACTTTTAACGATTGAATGGCTTCTAATGCATCACGACGAAAACCTTGCTCGTCCGCAGTAGCATGACCAGGTTCATAGATACCACCATATACTGCTCGCCCCAAATGTTCAATAAAAGAACCATATACTCGAGGATCTACCTCAGCTAGCTTAAAATCTTTGTCAACAATCATCGTTGATTTCAATGTCATAAATTTGTTCCTCCTAAATTTTTGTAACCTCTCAGATAACTTCTTTGTAACAAAAAGCAACTTCAAAAGCATGGACTAACTTTTTATTAACCAACTGAAGTAACTTCTTGTGATAAATAGCTATTTCAGAAGCATGTGCTTATTAGGGTTAATTATATTATTAATCGTTGTGTTCGTTTATACTATGATTATAAGTACAATGACATCATTTATACAATTTAATTATTGAGGATTAATATAATTGCTTATTCTATTGATATTGGAGGTATAATTATGTATTTAACAACAAATTCGGAATCACTTCGAGTGTACGAAGCACTAGGTAGTGAAGTAAGGCTTAAAATTATTGACCTACTCGATAAGAAGGAAATGCATATTAAAGAATTAGCAGCGGAACTATATCTTAGTAGCGCCATCGTAAGTTCGCATGTTGCTAAACTTCAGAATGCTGGGATCGTCAGCTCTCAGATGAAAAGAATCGGTACTGGCACTTATAAATACTGCTCACTCTCAGCAAATTATATGCAAATTAAATTATCTAGTTCTTCAGACAGTGCTAAAAAAGTTGTTGAGCTTTCTGTACCTGTGGGGCATTATACTGATTTACAAGCTCATCCAACTTGCGGGATTGCAACGACTGAGAAGCTAATTGGATATTACGATGACCCAAGATATTTTCTTGACCAAGAGCGTGTTAATGCTGGAATACTATGGTTTGCAAAAGGTTACGTAGAATATAAAGTACCTAATTATTTATTTATGGATCAAATTGTACAGGAAATTGAAATTTCAATGGAAATTGGATCAGAAGCACCAAATATTAATGAAAAATGGCCCTCAGATATCGGGTTTACGATGAATGGAATAGAACTTGGAAAATGGACTAGCCCAGGTGATTTCGGTAATTTGAGAGGTCGCTTAACACCTGACTGGTGGAACTCAGATATTAATCAATATGGATTATTGAAAGTGCTTAAAATTAACGATGGAGGAACATTTGTTGATGGTCAACAAATATCAAATGTTACGTTAAATGATGTTCATTGGAAAAACGACCAATGGTCCTTCCGCTTCACAGCAGATGACATTGGTCGTAGACGAGGCGGCTTAACTTTATTTGGTAGAGGCTTTGGTAACTATAATCAAGATATTGTATTCAGAGTATTTTACGAGTGAGCTCGTATGAAGGTTATATTACGCATCCTACTTGATAATCTGAACATTTAGGTTAGAGACTGCTCATGATATTTATATTAAGCAACTCATTGAGAAATCTGAAAAGTAGGTTTTGAGCTTCTTATAACTTAAACCTTACTTTTCAGCTGACATAATGATGAACATAGGACGTCGATTCTCATCTTTCATCATAGGATCATTATTGAACATTTCATCGGATGGCTTAGGTTCTTGGACAGCTTTAATTGTAAATCCAGCTTGAATGACATCATTGATGTAAGTCGAAACTGTACGATGATATTTAATAACACCCTCTGCTAAAAAATTGGTTATCCGTGTTCCTTCTGATTGATATTGATCAACTGGCCAATGAAGTCTATTTCCTTGTTCGTCAACATACCAATCTTGCTCATCTCTTGAAGTAAAGATAGGATGTTCAACTGAGAAGATGAAAGACCCACCTGGATTAAGACAAGCATAGACCTTCTTACAAATATCTGCGAATGATTCGATATAGTGTAATGCCAAAGAGCTGATTACAACATCAAATTGTGATGGAGCAAATGCGATGTCCTCTATCGGCATTTGCAAATATGTAATTGCAGAACCATCTGAAAATTCACGAGCCTGTTGCAGCATATTCCCAGATATATCTACTCCAATGACTGAACTAGCCCCCTGCTCTATAGCATAACGACAATGCCAACCAAACCCACAACCAAGATCGAGAACATTTTTATTTCTTAGATCAGGAAATAAAGCTTTTAATACATGCCATTCACCAGCAGCTTCTAGTCCTTTAATGGAACGAGCCATTTGTTTATAAGCATCGAAAAATTGCGAATCATCATATTTGTTTTGTTTCATGCTAGTGACAACTCCTATAGGTTAAATTGGTGGTATGAATAGAACGTTAGCAATATTGTAACATATAGCTGTATATTAACCCGTAACTCAGTTTTTGTCGTTTATCTAATATCATCAAAACAAAAAATACACCACCCAAGATTAATCAGCTCTCAAATGGTTAGACACGAACTAACAATTTGATATGCAATGTGTTCTTAGGCAGTGTATTTTCAAAATATGAATTATATTTTCTTACTCTATAATGTCTCTACTATCCAATGCAACCTCTTAAATTAGATTGCTGATCCAAAACGGAAATATTCCTCCGCATTGCGATAACAAATCCCTTCGATAACTGACTGTAATAGCTCCATATCTTGCGGTATCTGACCCGACTCAACCCAATCGCCCAACATATTACATAGAATACGGCGGAAATATTCATGGCGTGGGTAAGAAAGGAAACTACGAGAATCGGTCAACATACCTACGAATCTTCCGAGTACTCCCATATTAGCAAGTGACTTAAGCTGAGCTTGCATACCATCGATTGTATCGTTAAACCACCAAGCAGAGCCCAATTGAATTTTCCCTGGAATCCCGCCACCTTGGAAACTACCCATAATCGTTGCAAGCACTTCATTATCCGTTGCATTTAATGAGTAGAGAATAGTGCGGGGCAAACCACTTCCTCTTTCAATTGTATCTAGTAGTTTAACAAGTGGTTCTGCTAGAGGTCCATCATTAATAGAATCAAATCCCGTATCAGCACCGAGTTTATTAAACATAGCTGTATTATTATTGCGATGTGCTTTAATATGGAACTGCATCGTCCATCCAAATTCCTCATATAAACTTGCTAAATATGTTATGGTATACGTTTTATATACAGCCTCTTCCTCTATTGTCACAACTTCACCACGTAAAGCTTTTGCATAAATTTCTGATGCTTGCTCTATTGTTGCATCTGCATACATCACTTTATCTAGTGCATGGTCAGATAATAAGCAATCCGCATCATGGAAAAATTGAACACGATCTCTTAACGCCTTTAACAGTAAACCATACTCTTTCACTTCAAATCCACACGACTCTTCTAAGCGCATTAACCACGGATAAAATGTTGCTCGGTTAATTTCTAACGCCTTATCTGGTCGGAATGTAGGTCTAACTTGAAAACCAAGATTCTGTTCTGTTTTTAGATTAAGATGATATTGTAATGAATCTGCTGGATCATCTGTGGTACATACGACTCGAACATTAGAGCTACGAATTAAACCACGTGGTGAAAATCCTTCTTGCTGTAAACGATCATTAGCTTTTTTCCAGATGATTGGTGCATTTTTCTCATTAATCATCTCATCTATATCAAAAAGTCGTCGAAGCTCTAGATGAGACCAATGATATAATGGATTTCCAATCAACATGGGAACGGTTTTTGCATATGCGACAAAACGATCATAATCAGATATACCTTCGCCACCAGTTACATATTGTTCTTCAATGCCATTAGCTCTCATTGCTCTCCATTTGTAATGATCCCCGTACAACCAAACTTCTGTGAGATTGGCGAATGTCTTATCTTCATAGATAGCTTGTGGATCAAGATGACAATGATAATCGATGATCGGCATTGGCCTTGCAAATTGCTCGTAGACCTTAACTGCCGTATCGTTAGTCAGCAAAAATTGTTCATCCATAAATACTTTCATTAATTTATCACCTCATGGAATATAATTGTTTACCAACTACACATATAATAACGTGCTATTGAAGCTATTTTTAAAAAAGTAGACTTTAATAACGAAGTGATGCAAATAGGTTACTTCCACAATTCTACTCCAGATGGCAGCTCATATTCCGTACGAATCGATCCATCTTCTTTTCTTTCATGGCGGACATAGATATTACCATATGGGGTAGGATACGTCCCCTCTACCCACTTTAACTCTCCCAAGTTGGCTGCAATTTTCACTTTTTGAAAACCTGGTTCTATCGGGGTTATGCCTAATACAAATTCGGATAGCCATGCCGTAGGACCAGAAGCCCAACCATGACACAGGCTATGTCGATAGCCCTTATAGCAGTAACCCCCGTACGAACCATGAACATCTATTTTGTTGGTTGGAGTTAGTTCATCTATTCTAGCTGCATTCTCTAGCCAACTTATTTCGAAATCTTCCCAAAAAGTAGTTGCACCAAGTGATAACATACCACCCCAATAAGCCCTAATACTATCGATACAACCCTCTACATCACCAGAAAGAGCTCTTGCACGCAACATATAGTAACCGTAAAAAGTTGAATATCCTTTTGGAGCATCTGGTGCGATAACCTGTTCATTGGCGATTATAGGATCAATTAAACCTGCTATCGCTTGCAAAGCTGCAGCTTGTTTACTGTAAGCATGATGTGGCACATGCTCACTCAGTCTTTGTTCTAATGATTGACATAAAGCTTCCATTTCGTCTTCGTGAAACATATTACATAATGTAGCTCCTACTTGCATAGCAAGTACGAACAATGCATGTACACCAGCGGCAACACCTTCTTGGTTAGGAGAGGCTGGCCAATCCAAAAATGGTCTGAATACATCAATGGTTCCTTTCGTATCCACTTTAGTCATGAGCTCGCCCAGTAATGAAATAATATATGGTTGTTGCTCAAGCAAATAGGTCTTATTACCGTGCTGCATATACCAATCATATTGAACGAGTAGCCACCATATAGAATAGGTAGGCATATCCATGAACATCGGGAGCGGTGAACGATCTCGTTTAAAGTCCAGGCTAGACGGTACAATTTCATGTTCTCCAAAGACCGCACTTATCGTTGCTACTTCAGGATGCATATCACCTGTCCATACCATTCTATCCCGCTTAATCCCATCCCATAAATACTCTTGCATGTTCAGATGAACGGTATAGGCACCTGTCTCCCATATCTGATTAAGAAGAGGGTCACTAGATTGGAAGCTACCTTTATACTCAATATCACGAAACACAAATATTGCTTGAACACTTTGTAATTGAAGTGAGCCTTCATCTAGCAAATCTATTCTTACAAAGCGAAAACCAGTCGTACCAAATTCAGTTGAGCCAAGTAAGCCCACCTCGACAATGCTATCTCGCGCGGTATGATCATTCGTAGCATTCGTAGCACCACCGAGGTCACTCATAGCTTCCATTGCAGATTCACCGAAACGAATACGAAGTCGAATACTTCTAGATGAAAACTGGTTACCTTCTACAACAGAAAGTTTTACACCACCATGTAGCTCCGTGCCAAAATCAAGAAGAATAGCTGGATTTTCCCCTTTATGAGTTAAAATACACGCGTTAGGTGCCTCTTTTGTAACTTGACTTCCATTTGAAGAAAGCAATCCTGCAGCGTTATGCACTTCTGATCTCTCTAAAGTTCCAGTAGTCCACACAATTCGTACAGGCTCAACATAAGCTCTAGTTCTAGGATCTACTGTCAACGTTCGTTGCTTTAGGAAATTCATACTCATCTAACTTCTTCCTTTCATCTCCTTGACTTAATTCAAAGGTTGAAAGTAACAATAACCACATTCATAGTCGTTGAAAATATCATCTTGTTTTCAACTTGTTATTCATTAGGTTTCAAAAACATCGTAAGTCGCATTAGATGGAGATCACGAATACCTTGAACAACTAATTGAGCAATTTGCAAACTTCCAAGTTCTTGGAAGTGAGTATTATCCTTAACTCCATTGGATGAACTTTTCCACTCACCAAGCTCTCCCCATAGAAAAATTGATTTGGTCGCTTCCTCACCGATTTCTTCAAACAATTGTTTGCTTCTGTCTGCCAAATCAATCAGTGCCACATCTTCTTCTTCCGCAAGCTTTCTCACTGCATCCAAATACGTTGTGTGCGTGTTGATGATACGACCATCGGTATCATAATAACGACGGTGAACAGATGTAAGCAATACTGGAGTCGCCTTTTTAGAACGAGCAGCATCAATATATTTTTTCAAATGTTCCAGATAAGTTGTATCCGGATCGGTAAATCTTTCTTCATCCGATTTTTGATCGTTATGACCAAACTGAATAAATAAGAAGTCTCCTTCTTTTATCTCATCTATTATTCCGTCTAGCCTACCTTCTGAAATGAAACTTTTTGAACTTCGGCCACCGACAGCATGATTTGCGATGACCACATCATGCTTGAAATAATAGTTTAGCATTTGTCCCCAACCAGAGAACGGAAAACCATCCACTGAAGGATCGGTAACCGTTGAATCACCTGCCAAATATATCGTAATTTGTTGTGAAGTCGGAACTATTTCAACAGTGTTCAAGCGTGGCGCAAGTCCACCAAAGCTTAATTTAAGTTGTCCATTCCGTACATTGACTCCAAACTGTTCTCTTACAATTTGACCAGATACCGTTTCATAATCTTGCAAAACAAGATGTTCACCATTCGTCTTTAGTGAAGTATGACTTGGTGCATAAGCATCGCCCATCGTTAAAGCTACGATATAATTACCATTAGGTACATCAGCAACAAAGGTTGAATCAAAAGGAATACAGAAATCTCCAGTTAGTGGCTCTTCTGTTCGTTTCTTTGCCGATACTTTATTAACTGTAGTAAATCCGTAGGAAACATTCTCTTCATATAATGAAGCATTCGTAACCTTTTGAAAGCCTTCTACGGCTACTCCTGCTGGTCCAAAGTCAAATTTATATGACATACATTCACCTCTAACTGATTTCTCTACTCTTAAAACGTAATAAGTTTATCCACTTGCACAGGCATTCCTGTTCTCATCGAAATGTTACCTGCAACACCTGTAAGAATAGACATTGCACCATCTACATGAGACGCTGCACGATGATAAGGATCTTCCACTGGCACTCCAAATAAATCATTTAGAAGAATTGGATCACCACCACCATGACCTCCTACACCTTCTTCAATCTTCGCATCATAGGCTTCGCCAAACATAGGAATTACTTTGATACTTTTAGATTGAAGTGCGCCTTCATCTTCTTTCTTGCCACCAGAATTCACATAAGATTTTTCTATTATTTTCATTTCGATACGTCCCTTTGAGCCATTGATATTGACCTGGAAGCCTTCCCATGGCATGTAACAATTAAGAGAGTACGTTAGTATTGCATTATTTTTGTAGCGAACAAGTAAGCCCAATGTATCTTCGATCGAAATACCATCACCGAATACACTTTGATCACGATAGTATCCATCTTCATGCTCAGCATCTGCGTACAAACCTTTTAAGTCTTCACTTTTCTCTAGATCAAGTGCAAATGGATCATTTTTTGCAACTTCACTACCACGTGTACGATTATAAAACTCTGTCACTCCACGTTTTTCTGCATTTTCTTTACCATAGAACATCAAAGAACCTTGTGCAAATACCGTTTGGGGTTGTGTACCTAACCAGAAATTAACCAAATCAAAGTGATGTGTTGATTTATGAACAAGCATTCCTCCACTATTACGTTTATCTCTATGCCAGCGACGGAAATAATCCGCCCCGTGCTCTGTATTCAGTAACCATTCGAAATGGACAGAGTGTACATCACCAATAGTATCATTTAGTATTAATTCTCTAAGCTTTGTATTGTGTGGTGCATAACGATAGTTAAACGCCACTCGAACCTTTTGACCTGTACGTTTCACTGTATCGATGATATCTTGACACTTATCTTCGTCTACTGTCATTGGTTTTTCCGTAATAACATCACAGCCTAGCTCCATTGCTTTAATAATATAAGTATGATGAGTACGGTCCATCGTCGTCACGATAATTGTATCAGGCTTTTCTCTTTGAATCATTTGTTCAAATTCATGTGCTTTATAAGTAGGTATCGCTTTGTAACCGTAACTTTCAATAAGGAGCTTATTAGCATAGTCCATTCTAGTTTGATTCGTATCACAAAATGCAACGAGTTCAGATGTTTCGCCATAATCTCTTACCAAAGAACCATAAAAAAATTGTGCTCGACCACCAGTACCAATAAGTGCATATTTCTTTTTCATATGAAAACGCTCTCCTTTAAATAAATGTAAATTCTCTCTTCCAATGTACTGTAATAATGCGTTATAATCGTCTATAATAATTGCTCATTTCATCAAAAAGTCGCAATTCTTGCACTTTAACAACGGAGGTCAAAATGGATATCTACTACAATAGTGAACATACAATGATGATCGACCACACAAAGCGTAAAGGTTATTATACAATGCAAGATCAACATTCACATGATGAATTTGAACTCTATTATTTATATACCGGCGAAAGAGATTATTTTATTCGTGATCGTACTTATCGAGTTAAGCAAGGAAGCTTTGTCTTTATAGACAAGGATGAATTACATCGAACGATTGATACTGGCGTTCCTGATCACGAAAGACTAGTTATCAATTTCAACGATTCATTTCTCACTGATTTTCCATTTCATACACAGAGCGGGGTTATTACTTTACCTCCTCAAGTACAATATAAAGGTGAAAACATCCTTCAAGACTTATTATTGGAAGCAAAGGGTAATGCAAATGGTAGAGATATTATGCTTGAATCATTACTACGTCAACTGCTATTACTAGTTTTTCGTTCACAAAAAGAACAGCCGAAATTAGATGCACAACCTTCTACCGTTCATCAAACGATGTTTGAAATTGCGACTTATGTAGGAAATCATTATGATGAAGCTCTTCGCCTTCATGACGTTGCTACTCTATTTTTCATTAGTCCCTATTACTTAAGCAGAAAGTTTAAGCAATGTACGGGCTTCGGTTTTGCAGAGTATGTACAATTAGTAAGAGTGAGAGAGGCTCAACGCTTGCTTCGAGAAACGAATCTAAAAATGATCGAAATTGCTGAACATATTGGTATGGAGTCAGTAGCAAATTTTTACAAACTATTCAAGCATACCAATGGGTGTTCGCCCCTGCAGTATCGGAAGAGACAGCTAAGTGCCACAAACAAGTAGAGGTAGTTAAAAAAGCGAGCTTTTATCATGATGAATAATTGGCTTCTTTGACATCGAATACGAGGTCTATCATCATTTAATTCATTAATGTAGAGGAGTAATAAATTATGAAGATTATAGCTGCAACTGATTCGCACTATGCATATATTAGAGAACATGACCGTCATATCTTAGAACACTTAATCTTACCGAAAATTAGAGGTAATGAGATTTACATTCTACAGGATGAAGAAGATAGTATCGTTGGCTGGATGCGACACTGCTATTTTTGGGACAATACACCTTTTATGAATATGATTTGGATCGATGATACATATCGAAATAAAGGATTAGGTAAGAAAGCAGTTCTTTTTTGGGAAGATGAAATGAAGAAACTCGGTTTTAACTTGGTTATGACCTCCACTTTAGCTAATGAAGGAGCTCAGCATTTTTATAGAAAATTAGGTTATCGTGATTCAGGGTGCTTAATACTCGAAGATGAGCCTTTGGAAATCATTCTTACTAAGAGTCTGAAGTTATAGTATTGAAGCGAACATAAGCTAATAGAGCAATACATATGCATGAGATGTCAAAGAAACTATTCCTAAAAGGGTCTGCTGATTGTGATTTGTTGATCACAATCAGCAGACCCACTATATTTCAAACATTATAGTCTCAGCTTATAACGTAACCCCATCTTTAAATATCGCGATTTCTTTAAATCCATTGCGTTCGTTATGTGTCTGAATTTCACCAGAAGCAATCGCAATAAGCTGTTCCCAAAATTCATCGCTTAACTGTTCCATTGACGTATCATCAAGTAGCCGTCCGGCGTTAAAGTCTATCCAATTTTTCTTTCGCTGGGCTAAATCGGAATTGGTAGAAATTTTCACTGTCGGTACTGGTCCACCAAATGGCGTACCTCTTCCTGTTGTAAACAAAACGATATGCGCACCAGCCGCACTTAGCGCAGTTACTGAAACAAGATCATTTCCTGGTGCTTCAAGTAATGTTAACCCATCTTGCAGTACACGCTCGCCATATGCAATGACGTCTGTAACTATGGCGTGACCACCTTTTTGGGTACAACCTAATGATTTCTCTTCTAACGTACTTATACCGCCAGCAACATTACCTGGAGATGGATTTTCATATATCTCTTGTCCATGACGAATAAAATATTCTTTAAAATCATTAATTAGCCCAACTACGTCTTGAAAAATCTCTGCTGTAGCCGTTCGTTCCATTAATATCTTTTCAGCACCAAACATTTCAGGTACCTCTGTTAAAATGGCTGTGCCTCCTGCAGCAATAACTCGATCAGCCATCTTACCTACTAGAGGATTGGCTGTAATGCCCGATAGTCCATCTGACCCGCCACACTTTAAACCTAGTTTTAAGCGAGAAACTGCTACTGGCTCTCTTGAAAAGCTTTCTGCATACCCAACCAATTGCTCTATTAATGTTAATGATTCTTCAATTTCGTCCTCCGCTTGTTGTGCTTTAACAAATTTAATACGACGAGGATCATAATCTCCAATAACTTGCTGGAATAACTCAATCTGATTGTTTTCGCAGCCTAAACCGATGATTAATACGCCAGCAGCATTAGGATGACGAACTAATGAAGCTAGCAATTTTTGTGTATAGGACAAATCATCACCTAATTGCGAACAACCATAAGGATGCGCAAAATGATAGACTCCGTCTACTCGGTCTCCATATAACGATGATGCGCGACGGGCGACGATCTCACACGTTTTATTAATACAACCTACTGTATTAATAATCCATATTTCATTGCGAATTCCTACCTCTCCATCGGGTCTAACATAACCTTGAAAAACGCGAGAAGCATCTTTTGATTGTTGCTTTGCTGCAGCTGCTTGGGCAAAAGCTTCAACATTTGGAGTGTAATCATAGCTTAAAATTCCGCTTAAGCCCGATTTGATATTTTGTGAATGAACCCAATGACCAGGTGCAATATCAGTAGTCGCTATTCCAATTGAATTGCCAAACTTAATAATATGTTCCCCTGCTTGCATGGAATGGAGTGAAATTTTATGACCAAAAGGTACATCATTCAGTAATTCAATCGATAAATTATTGTCTAACTGAATCTTCTCACCTTGGATAAACGGCCGAAGTGCAATGGCTACCGTATCTTTTTCATGTAATTTAATCCACTCATTCATTCCCGTATCCCTCCCATTGTATCAAGACAGCAGATATTTGCGTTGCTAGATTGGCATTGCTGAGATGAAGATTAACGCCCCATAACGCTTCTAATTGGAGTATATGAGATACTACTTGATTTATAGAGGAATATCCACTTTCTCCAGAATAGTAGCTCCCCCATATGTTAGCGATTTGATCTAATAAGACTGGATCGTCATGCAAAATATACGATTCACCATCAAATGATTTCCCTTCATATCCCGCTTCAACTTTACAAGCTTGATAGTATCGGATTAATGCAGCAAATGCTGTAGCTAAGCCTTTAGGAAGTTCAGTCACTTGCTCATCTGCTAAATAATGTTGAATCGCAGGTAAAAGCCTCGTTCTAAATTTGCTTAAACTATTCATCGCAATATCGGCTAAACGATGCTGGATAAAAGGATTCAAAAATCGCTGGTATACTTGAGATGCATAATGTTGTAGGTCCACTGAATCATATGGTAATGCTGGAATGATTTCACTTTGAATCGTACGCTTAATCAGATCACCGATATGAGTATCTTCCATCGCTAATCTCACTTCTTTTATTCCATGTAACGTACCATACAGTGCCATAAACGTATGTGCTCCATTTAGAATGCTTACTTTTCGCACTTGATATGGCTTTAGATCTTCTACCCACAGCACATTTAATCCAGCAGAAGCAAGCGGTAACTCCTGATCTAGTGAAGGATCACCTTCAATTGCCCATAAATGGTATGGTTCAGCTGTTGTAAGCATAGGATCTCGATATCCCCATTCATTGAACCAAGCTTCGGCCTGATCTTGTTTTGGATATCCTGTCACAATTCGATCTACGAGTGAATTCAAAAATAAATTATGATTAACAACCCAGTTTCTAAAATCAGCTGGAAGCTGCCAATCTTCACAATATCGCAATATACAATCACGTAAAGTGTCTCCGTTACGTTCTAGTAATTCACATGGTAAGCAGATGAACCCACGCTCCGGATCTCCTTGAAAAGCTTTAAATCTATGGTACAACAACATCGTCAATTTACCTGGATATGAAACAATCGGTTGGCCTTCTTTCCACTGCTCTGGTTGATAAGCCAAACCTGCCTCTGTTGTATTCGAGACTACAATTCTTAGCTCTGGAAGTTCGGCAAGTGCCAAAAACTCATTCCAATGCTCATACGGATCAAAAACTGTACCAAACACCGTAATCTGATCCATACGCTCAATTGGAACATTATTTTCTAAGCCTCGAGTTACCAAAGTGTATACTCCATCTTGAGAGGCTAATGCTTCTATCTTAGCCTTTCCACTCGGACGCGGCTGAACTACTGCTATACTCCCATCAAATAAACCTTGCTTTCTAGTTTCATATAACATCCAATCAAAAAAACCTCTAAGAAAATTGCCCTCACCAATTTGTAACACCTTAATCGTTGAATGTATCATTTGGTTGTATACTCGTTTTTTTTCTGTAGATAGTGTCTCGCTATCTAATATGGTTGACTTCATAACAACTCAATCCCCTTTAAGCTATTATTAAATTCCTTAATATTATGAAAAAAGCTTTCCTTATTCGAGAGAATCATATATTATTTCCTTAATTATAGACAACAAATATAAACAGATATATATCTAATTTTTGCTTATTTGTACTCTATACTGATATTTCTAAATTGTGAATCGTACTTTTACATATAAATTAGGAGGCCCATATGAATCCGTATCGTAGAACGTTTAGTTTTGACGCTGAATTTCCATTTGAATATGTATATCGTGATGCCAAAAGCGCTCAAGTTGAATTGCCTAATCATGTGCATGATTGGTATGAATTTGTATATGTTTATTCTGGGAGAGGTACTTTTTTTATCGATCATTCCTTTTATGATGCAGAGGCTGGAGATATTTATTTAATACCTGGCAATACGATTCATAGTTCCTTTCCCGTTGAGGAGGACCCCAAGCGAGCAACTGCTTTTTATTTTAGTGCTGCATTTGTACTTGATAAGTCGTCTATGGGTGACCCTTTTCATTATTTGCAGCCTTTTGAAACAGCACAGTCAAAACAATCCTTCCGTTTTACTGTACCCGAGACATATCGAGAACAGATCGTTGATCTCATAGAACAAGTTCATCATGAGTATAGTGAGGAAAAAGCTGGTTATAGACAGGCGATTAGAATGCATATTCAGTATATTTTATTACTGCTTAGTCGCTATGCAGAGAAAACTTGGGGCAAGCCGCTTCATCGCTATCAGGCAGCAACATTACCGCAATGGATAGAGCAAACATTAACTTACATTGATTCACATTTAGAAGAAGATCTCGGATTAGCACATCTGGCTCGTCATGTAGCTATTACACCCTCTCATTTTTCACGTGTGTTCAAGCGGTTAACAGGGATGAATATCACCGACTATGTTACTGCAAAACGCGTTATGAGGGCAAAAGAAATGTTAAAGCTGAATGATCGAAATATTGCTCAGATTGCAGAAGCTTGTGGGTTTGGAAGTATCCCACATTTTCATCGTAAATTCAAATCGCTTACTGGGATGACTCCTGCACAGTACAAGCATAGTTTATAGTTGCTCTTAGAAAGTGGTTAAAGTTCTATTACAAAAAAACAGGATATCCTCCCCCATAATATCGGATGGATATCCTGTTTTTTATTGTGTAGTGGCACCAAAGTCCGTAATTTCCAACTTAATATCAAAATCTACATTGCACTCACTAAATTCTTCATCCCATTGGTCACTTACTTTTTTCCAAGTATCAGGATGTTGTTGCTTTAATGTTTTTCCGAAATTTGCGACATCTACGACGTAGGTTTCCTGTAATTTCTTCATTGCTTGCTCAAGCTGTTTATTTAAAGTCTCAGTAAATATTTGCTCAACCTCTTTAATATAAGTAGGGTCAGATGCGTATGTGTTCACATCCCAATTTTCAATTATTCTTCCTTCTGTTTTGATGCTGACCTTAAAACTAATCTTACCATTTTCAATGATTGATTTAATTTTGCTCTTTGCTTCTTTAACTTCATAGGTAATAACCTCATCATGCATGTTGTAGCTCTTAATAAGTCCACCCTTAACATTATCAGTGATCCAATTAATCGCACTGACATCTTGCTCTGTTAAATATCCGACCCATTTGCCGGAGGTTCCCTTTATAATTCCACTACCGCTAAATTTCATTTCATCAGCTGTAGCTATAATGTTTTGCAACATGAAACTCTGCTTATTATGCAAATAAGTATTCATGTGGTTTAAAGTTACTGGTATCATTATTTTATTTGATCTAGTGTGATTATCGATGAGATTTTTTATATACATAGCAGGTATTATACCTGAATTCTTTAAACTCAATGTTTCTGCTGCTTTGCCTGTAGAGATAAAGACCAAACAATTTGGGCGAATATCATTGTCTTTCCACATAAAATCAATATATTCATTAAGCTGCTGTTCTTTCGCCAACTCACTTGAAATGATGATGACCTTCAGATGATGAGCAATGACTGGCCTATTCTGTCTAATAGAAAATTCTCGAAGAATTTCAAGTATGGAATCACCGGTTTGAGTAACATTGTTGTATATTTCACTTGAATTTGGTTCGTTAGCTGCTTTGAAAGATTGTGGAGGAGCGATTTGAACCGTTATGGTTATTAAGTGTTTATTGGGAAAATCGCTACCCTTTTCATTCATTTTTTCTTCTTCCCTTGAGCTCTTTCCTTTGTCTAATGCCATACCGAGGTATAGGCTTAAATCCTCTATTTCATTGCTACTCCAGCAGCCGCTAACTAGAAGCAATATAATAACTGTGCTTACTATCTTTATGGTTAATTTTCTAATATTACGCATGCACGATCACCTTTTTTCTAATGTGATACACGATATATAATAATACTGCAATGATAAACATAATTATACAGAAGTAGCTATTCACATCACCCAGTACTGTTATATCATTAATGTTTCTAGGTAACATCGTAATAATGTAGCATATCGGTAACAGGCTCAAAATAATAGGACGCTTCTTATAACGTAATACATGGCTTAAACCCAGTGAAGCACCATAGTACATGCTAGTAAATGCACAAAATAGTTGCATCACCCAGATGACAAGAAATAAGATTTCAATTCGCTCGAAGAAGAAGCCTTTTAGTTCATAATTACGCACGAGATCAATTGTCGGCCAAGTGCTTAGCATCCCTGCCTCCAATGATAACGAGCCTATAACTAGAATTAGCGCAATCAAATAAATAACTACGACCAATCCTAAACCAATTGCAAAAGACTTTATTGCTTTTTTGGGTTCATTCATATAGGCATAATATATTGCAACAAGCTCATACCCAGCAAAACTGTTGAAGCTATGTAAAGAGCCGTTAAATACCGGAGCAATACCACTCCCGAAAACGGGTTTTAGGTTGTCGATATGGAACATCGAAAAACTTAAGCCATATACAATAATAATAATAATTATGGTTATTGGAAGCACAATTTGAAATAATCGCATCATTGCATTGACACCACCTAAAAGCAAATAATAACTTACTAGCATGATCGGTATTACTATCGCCCACTTAGGTGTACCCTCCAGTAAATAAAAGACAATTACTTCAGATAGTATTCTCAATTCATAAGCAGACGTTAGTAGTAAATATAAACAAAATAATAAACAAACCAAATTACCTAGTGGCTTTCCTATAATCCTTGAAGAATATTGATATAACGTTTGTTTTGGGAATTTTTCAGATAATTTGATGAAAAATATTAAGGCAAGCACAACAAGTATGCCAGTAAGCAGTAACGTTAACCACACATCAGGTGTACCAACGTCTTGGACAAGTACTCTTGGCATCACTAATAGTCCTGCGCCAAGAGTTGTACAAGTCATACTAGCCATTGCTTGATTAGCTGTAATGCGATCGTCTTTTGTAATAAACATCCTCATAATCCTCCTTAGCTAACGACATCTTATATGCGCTTTTTATTTTTTGTTTTGAGACTTTTAGGTCGATCTCTCATAAATTTAAGCGGACTCCGCAGAAATACATCCTTATTATCCCCTGCCTGCAAAGGTGAAATTGGCGATAAGTACGGCAAACCGAAACTTCGTAGATGTATCAAATGTGTACTTAGTAGTAAAAAGAAAATAATCGTTCCGTATAACCCTAAAATAGCGGCGAAAAACATCGCTACAAATCGGAGTAATCGTATGGATATCCCTAAGCTATATTCTGGTATTGTAAATGAGGAGATCGCAGTTAAAGCAACAACAATCACAAGAAAAGGGGTTACTAAACCCGCTCGTACTGCCGCCTCACCTACAACCAGACCTCCAACAATTCCCATTGCAGGTCCAATTGGCTTAGGTAGTCTAATTCCCGACTCTCTTAAAATTTCAATCGAAATTTCAAGAATCAAAACCTCTAATATAGAAGAGAATGGTACTCCTTGTCTTGATTCGATAATGGTCATTGCCAGCTGTGTTGGTATCAGACCTGGATTAAATGAAATAAATGAGATGTATAGCGCAGGTGCGAAGAGCGATAAAAAAGCAACTCCTATACGCAAAAGTCTTGTAAACGTTCCAGATATCCAGCGTTGATAATAATCCTCAGGTGACTGAAACAGCATCATAAAACTTGCAGGTGCTATTAATGCGAAAGGGGTTCCATCAAGCAAGATAGCTATTCTTCCCTCTAATAAAGCGGCAATGACCTTATCTGGTCTTTCTGTATTTTGAAATTGCTGGAATGGACTAAATATATTATCTTCCATTAGTTGTTCTACATAGCCCGACTCTGCAAAATAATCAAAATCCAACTTAGCTATTCTTTCCTTAACCTCACTTACAAGTTCATCATTCGCAATATCCTTCATATAAGCTATGACCAATGTTTTTTGAGATTTGTTTCCTACATAATTAGCATTCATAACCAAGTTATCATTTAGACCATGTCTGCGAAGCAGCGCTGTATTTTCACTTAGTACTTCAGTGAATCCAACACGTGGCCCTCTTATCAATGCATCTGAAATAGGTTCATCAACGGAACGCGAGGGCGCATCTGGTATACCTACCATAAGAGCCGTACTCATCCCTTCTATAAGTAACACGGTATACCCATATAAAATCATCTTTGAAAGAGTATTTATACTCTCCATCTCATTAACATGAATAACAGGTAACAAGTGTTCTTTTACATATTTAGCAATATCGACCTGAAAAGGGTTGTAATGCGAATATCCCTCGATCATAAGTGGATTCAGAATATGCTTATTAATGAAATCACTTTGCTGCATACCTTCTACAAAAATAAGAGTAGCTTTACGATTCAACAGTTTAATGTTGAAATTTCTAAAATGCACGTCGCTATTGTGCCCTATCTTTTCTTTAAGCAACTCTAAATCATTATTTAAGTGACCTCCGATTTTTGGACCATCTTGGTTCTCATCACTATTGTTTTTATTGGATTGATACTGCGAGTTATTTTCAACCATGTTCATACGGTTACGATATAATTTTGTAACTAGAAAAAACAACTGAGGAATTAACAGAATCGTAATTGCTTGAAAAAAGACTGAAAAGCTAGGTATAAACGAAATAACAGATGACCACATCGTTGCTCAGCCCATTCTACTAAGGATTTGTGGTTATTGTTACCTTAAAAGTTCAAATTATACTTTATCGACTAACTAACCTCCATTCACTTTGATTGATACTGATTTAATTTATCTCCTGCTCTTTATATTGCTATACAAATAGGGTAGGATTCCAAGGAATCCTACCCTATTTGTATACATAACATATTCAAGTGAACTAATTTGAATTTGCAACTTCTATTCAATTAATTCAAGTAACTTGATATTCATTTCTTCTGAAATCGTATATATAGTATGTGTATCATTAGTGTTCATTAAAGCGCTATTCCCATCTTTTTTTGCTATATATAAATTAAAGATTTGTTTTTCTTCATTCTCATACACAACCATCATTTTATAATGTGGATCAAGCATGTTTACAATTCCCGCTTCTCTTTCCGCACTTGTAATGACACTTTTCATTGTTTCAATTGAATCATCATCATCAAAAATAGTTTCACTATTCCCCTTTAAATTTGTGATGCTAATATATGCAACTTCTCCATCTAATATATTTGTTTCATTAACTTCTAGTTGCTGCTCGATGTCATTCTGATTAGTATCTGCAACTATAGACTGCTGTTCGGTATTCGTTTTGTCAGTATTTACGATAGTATTACCTTTCGATTGACAACCTACTAGCATTGCCGACATAAAGGCTAATAATAGAACAAGAAACATAATTTTCTTCATATAAAATATCCTCCATTCCAATAGTCTTCCCTAGACTTAGACGGAGCATATCCTCTTAAAGTTTCAAATCTGTTTATCATTTAATGAACTTCTACTAATCAGATGTATTGTTTTTTATTCTATAATATAGATATACAAATTCTTTACAATACTCCGTATTATCTTTTTTTCGATATTCAATATATCCGCTTAAGCTAATGTAAAGTTGCATTACTTCTGTTCCTGTAGAACCTTTAAACATATTGAATGGCAAATAATTATATTTCACCATGTATCCCCATTTGTTTAAAAAGTCACATACAGTTGTCTCATCTTTACAATTTTGCAATTCATAATTTATGTTTTCATTTTTCTTATTTAAGACTTGTGTTCTGCTTTCAATTAGCTTTTCATCTGCAAGTTCTTTAAAGTATTCAAGTATAGCAACTAGTTGTACTTTCTTCTTATTCCATTTAATAATAATGAAACTGGAAATAGTAAGTATTGCCACTAAGATAATCAATACCATAATTATTCTCCTTCATCCTACTTTTTTTCTGAATTTTCATACGAGAAAGAAGATCGTGAATATTTTCAGTTTTATCAATAATTTCTTTTAATTATAGTCTATACGATATAGGTAATCTTAGTATAGATGTTTTTTCATATTACAACTCAAATATACTTCTAAACCAAAAGGGAGTTAGTTCAATATTAAACCGAACTAACTCCCTAGAAACTACCCATCGAAATAGAGTTCCTACTTAATGGGATACTATACTTCATATTATATCAATCATATGTTTCGAATGAATAATTAAAATATCTTTCTGCATTTCTCATACTAGTCCATAAATCTGAACTTTCTCCACCTATATACCAATAGGCGACACCAGCTAAGTTCTTACTCACAACAAATTTATATTTTGTAATTAGTGAACGTGCATCCTCAAACCAAATCGAATGATTTACATTATTCACCTTATAACTCGCAGTATATTGCCCCAATGATTTATTCCATACAGGGCTCAAAGAGTAGGTATCAATCACCTGATTCTGCTTACTTAGTGAAATATACTCACTGGATGCTACCGTTCCATCTTGTTTCAATGTCCAGTCACGATTATATAAGGGCATAGCCAATATCACTTTATTACTTGGTACGACTTTTAATAACCTATTAATAGCATTTTGAATGTATGGGAGCGAAGCATTCGGACCTGGATACTTGCTTCCATCATAATGTTGATCATACCCCATCATCACCATGTAATCCACTTGTTTGCCAAGTGAAGTATAATCGAAAGCCTCTGTCCAATCCGTTCCAAGATCTGGAGATACGTCCATCGATAGTACTGCGTTTACCTCATGTAATTTTTGGGCTAATAAAGTTACAAAAGTCGTCAAATATGCCCGATCATCTGAATGTACATTTTCAAAATCTAGATTAAGTCCATCTAGTCCATATTTAGTTACTACTTTTACTAACTGATCAACCGCAGTATTTCTTGCAGTTACACTAGATAACATACGATGTGTAGCTTCTTGATCGGATCGATTACCTACCATCGCCCAAATCTGCTTGTCATTGTTCTTCGCCCACGACACAAGCGAAGTTTCTGTCTTATCCGTTAAATAACCTGTTTCCTCAACAAAGTACCAACGCGGGGATAACGTATTTACATTAGATTTCAGAACATTACGCTCATACTCTGCTCTTGTTTGCCCATACTGCCAGCCTATTATAATATGTTCTCTCGGCTTAGCCGCTAACTCTGCAGCCCAGTCATCATTTTGCAATACTCGATCAATGAGCACCGCCATTTCCTGCCTTGATATTGGGTCAGTTGGACGGAAATTTCCCGTCTCATCACCTTTCATTAATCCCAGTTTATTAAGAACAGCAACAGAATGACTTGCCCAATTCGCAATTTGAAAAACATCTTTATAGGCTGCTTGATTATTAGTTGTTCTATTTGTTTGTTTTAACACTCTAGCAATCATTACCGCCGCTTCTTGTCTCGTAACTGCTTCCTTTGGGGCGAATGTCGTCCCTGATCTACCACTCGCAAGTTCAAGTTGCACTGCTGCCTGTATCCAACCATAATACCATGTATTCTTCGGTACATCAGTGAAAGAAGTTACCGGACTTTCAGCGGGATTCAGCTTCAACAGTCGACCTAATACTGTTATAAACTCAGCTCTAGTAATAGATTGGGCAGGTGAAAAGCTATTCTCTGATGTACCCGAAACGATCCCTTTACTATGTAAGTGTATAATTTCATTTTTGGCATAGCTAGTTCTTATATCATCAAAAGGTAGCCTTTCTTCCGCCGATATGTATTGCATAAAAATACTTGTTGCGCATATGATTACGATTGTCGCTATTATTCTACTTGATTTATATTTCACGAGATTCCTCCTAGAATACTAATATAGAAATTGTATCAAGGAATGAAAGATAATACATCGATGAAATATTGGAAGATTAAGCATTCTCCGATCAGAGATATCTAGCCATCTATTAACTTATGTTTAGTCCAATCAGATTTTCATAGATTTGAATATTATACAATATAGAATTTGAATAAATTTTAAGTGGAGGGGAAATACTTGTCCGAACTTGGAGTATCGATTATCACATGCACAAATCATCCCGATTTTCTCATGAACATTTTGAACAATTACAAGAACCAGCTTTATTCGCGTAAAGAATTGATTATCATTATTAATAAAGACAGCATCAATTTAAATGAGTGGAAGAAAAAGGCTGCCAGTTATCCCAATGTCACCGTGTATAAAATAGCAGAGCGAGTATCGTTGGGCCAATGCTTAAATGCTGGCATTAGCAAGGCCAAGTACCCCCTTATCGCCAAATTTGACAACGATGATTTTTATTCTCCGTATTATTTACGAGAGCAAGTCAAGGCGCTCCTGCGTACAGGAAGCCCAGTAGTAGGCAAGCACGCATGTTTGGTCTATTTGACTGCGAGCAAAAAGCTTGTCATTCGGTCTCCTTATGAAAAGAATAAATCTGTGGATTTCGTACAAGGTGGCACTATCTTATTTCGCAAAAGTATCATCAAAAAAGTGCGTTTCTCTGACCTTTCGGTTGGCGAGGACGTCAAATTTTTAAAAGATTGCGCGAAGAAAGGCTATACTATTTATGCTACTACTCCTACCAACTACGTCTATATTCGTCGAAAAAATAAAAGCACGCACACATGGCAAGTGAGCGATAATGAATTCCTCCACGGCGGCAAGCCTGTTGCTGTTACTACTAATTATCGACAGTACGCAGTACGCAAATATTAAGTGAACTTACTTTAGTTTCCTTTCAATTTAAATTCAAAACGGACTCACCTTCTATTAAGGCGAGTCCGTTTTTTTTGGACTACATACTAGTTGCCAAATCACTATTCTAACTCACTAGAGATTGAAATAACATTTCTATAGATTCCTTGTTTGCCTTCAAGACTCAGTTAGCTGACCTCAGCTTCAGTTTTTTCAACGATAAAATCATCATCCCGATACTGATCATCAATATGATTATCGCTATAAATTGAGATGTGGAGAGTATGCTAACATTGCCGCGAATGACATCGCCTCTGTAAAATTCAAGTACAAATCTTCCAAAACTATATAAAATCAGATATAATGCGGCTACTTGCCCATGAGTTTTTTTCTTTTTAGCAAAAAATACTAATATGAAAAAGAGAAGAAAATCAAGTCCGCTTGAAATCAATTGTATAGGGAGTAATGCGACGTCACTAGGTGCAATAGAAGATTCAGGAAATACGACACCAAACCAACTAGTAGTTTCTAGACCATAGCAGCAACCTGCGAGAAAACATCCAATTCGACCAAATCCCTGCGCCAACGCTACAGATGGGATTATCAAATCGAAATATTGCATGAAATCAAGCTTTGCCTTTCTGCTATACAAATACCCTGCAAAGATCCCCCCAATAATACCTCCATATACTACGAAACCATCAGCAAAGTTTAGTAAAATCATCGGGTTATGTACAATGCTTTTAATTTGTGTCATCCAGTACAATAGTTTTGCACCTATGATTCCGCCCACCAAACACCAAAGTATCAATGAATCAATATGATCACTCTGTAAGTGATAACGCTTAGCCCAATATAAGGCTACCGAATACGCTACAGCTATTCCCAGCGCAATCATCAAGCCATACCCATGAATCGTGAACGGACCGATGGTTATTAAGTCATTGTGCATACGTAACATCCTTCCTATTTCTCATTTTTACAAGCGAAAGCTATTTTCATCTGCTCCAAGCAATAGAGAAACTAGTCCTGATGCTTGTGCAAATATGTGAGGTGCATTTTCATTGGATGCAAGGCGGTTTCTTTCTTCCTCGGTTAACCCGAATATGCCATAGACCAATACAATAGCGGACTGACGGCTATTTCCCGTAGTCATCAATCCCAATTTTACACCTTCGTCTATATATAGTGTCACAGGATCAATTGCTCCACTTAGCATTTTCCCAGATAGTATTCGAAAGACTTCCACATCGTGCTGCGTACCACGTACTTTATCTCGTCCACGAATTAACTCTAGCCAATGTGAGAAAACAAGTTGATATCGATGCTCAAAAGGAATCTCTCTGTTTTGTAAAATATCGGATATCCCCTTTACAAACTGGTCAGTATACTTAGCCATTGCTGCTTCAAAAATTTCTTCCTTCGATTTAAAATGGTGATAAAACATACCGAATGAGCCATTGACAGCAGTGTAAATGTCCTTGACCGATGTATGGACGTACCCTTTTTCCATAAATAACTTGATTGCAACACCTATTAACTCTTCTTTTCTTTCCTCAGGTTGTTTGACCACTCTTACCACTTGAAATCACCTCCTGCTCCTGACAGAGTCTTGCTCTGTCTGTATTGTGAATGACAAGACGTTACTTTGTCAAGTAAAATTTTGCGTAATTTTTTTTAATGCTAATTATAATCTAACTTACTATTATTTCCTTGTAGCTTTTTACAACAAAAAGCCCAGTCCGCTTAAGGACTAGGCTTTTTGAGGCTAAGGGAGTTGATCCTCTCCCCTAGCTATTTCTATGATATTAGATTGATCAAGCTTTCCTTTAAGCTCGTTCAATCGTGAACTCGAAGCTTAAGCTTTGATTTGCTGGAATGAGGTATTCATCATGAACTGGAGCACCCCAGCTATCGTCACCACCAACACCCATTTGCTTACCAGCTACCGTTACAACAGTATAGTGAACATTCGGCAATTCATAATGATGCATTGCACTTTCAAGCTCGAATGCAGTGTAAGGTGAAATATTACATTCCACTGGTGCTGTTGCAGGTGAAGACAACTTGATACCTTGACCAAGCTTATTCGTAACTGCTACACGACGTACACCAGTACGGTTACCTGATTCCTGTGGTACAACATATGCTGACACATTGTCTTTCGCTTCATTGCTGAATGTCATTAGACGTGCGCCGAAAGCACGATCGATGTAGTTCTCATCTGGTCCCATGGCATACCAATCTAATTGATCGTAATCTGCTGGAACTTTGAAGGATAGTGCGAAAATCGGAAGTTTTGGTAAATTCTCTGCACCAAAGTATTCTGATTTCACATGGATGGCTCCACCTTCTAACACTGTATATGCAACAGTTACTGTTACAGCATCACTGATGTTTAATTTGTATGTGTATTTCACAGTTACAGAAGAATCTGTTTCGATTAGTTCGAGGTTAACGCATTTACGAGTTAAGCTCGCTGCAAACCATGCACCTGATTCAAAACCTTGAGCAAACCCTTTATCATTATCCGTCATTGCTCTCCAGAACAATGGTGCTGGTTGGCCAGCAATCATCTCACGACCAGCATAGTTCACAGAAATTAAAGTACCTGCTTGCTTTGAGAACATAATGCTAAAGTCTCTACCATGGACACCAATATTGACATCACCTTCAGCTACGCGGAATGTACGTTTCATAGGTGCGACTTCTTCCTCTGCTTCAACAACAAAGATATGTTGACCGAAAGCAACTTCATGTCCAGCTTCTGCCCACAACGTTTCCTCTTTCAGATTCAATGAAGCTGTAACTGTGTACTCACCCGCTTCGAATTCTGTATAGAAATCTACAGGGATATAAGATTCATTACCTGCTGGTACATCGATATCCATGGCAATATCTTCAACTAATTCACCGTTATGATGTAGTGCAATAACAAGTTCATATCCTTCTGTCCCAATGAACAAATTCTCATTCACGATATTAACACCGTTCGCATCAGGCGTTAACTTCATATTCTGATAGAGGAATTTCACTTCTTGCATTTTCGGTGATACTTGGCGATCAGCATAGACTATACCATTTGTACAGAAATTGTAGTCTGTTGAACGATCATCAAAATCTCCACCGTAAGCAAGGAATTCCTTACCATAGCGATCTTCTTTCACGATCACTTGGTCGATGTAATCCCAGATGAATCCACCTTGATACATTGCATATTTATTTTCAAGCTCAGTGTATTTATGCATTCCTCCGACAGAGTTACCCATCGCGTGCATATATTCACAGCTAATATATGGCTTGTCTGGATTATCATTCAAATACTCTTCAATGTCTGCAGGTTTTGCATACATACGACTTTCCATATCACTTGTATCATTGTACTTACGGTTATGGAATACTCCTTCATAATGTACAAGACGAGATGGGTCGCTACTGCGGAAATAGTTAGCAACATTTAATAATACTTGTCCTGCATATGCTTCATTACCTACAGACCAAATTAGAATAGAAGGATGATTCTTATCACGTTCAACCATAGAGATCGCACGGTCCATAACGATATTTTGCCATTCTTCCTTGTTCTCCGGAACGTTCCAAGATGGCTCTACTGCCCCCATCTTTTGCCATGAACCATGAGTCTCTAGGTTCATCTCATCAATTAGGTAGATACCATACTCATCACAAAGTTCGTACCATAGTGATTGGTTAGGATAATGTGATGTACGAACCGCATTCAAGTTGTTCTGTTTTATTGTCTTGATATCCCATAGCATATCTTCATCCGTAATAGCACGGCCACGGCGGCTATTGAATTCATGACGGTTCACACCTTTGAACACAATACGTTGACCATTGATATGCATCACTTTATTAATCATTTCAAAGCGGCGGAATCCAACACGATAAGGAATAACTTCAATCAATTCCCCATTTTCATCTGAAACCATAACGAAAAGTTCATATAGATAAGGGGATTCTGCACTCCAAGGATTAACTTCACCAGCATCTAGACTAACCGTAACTTTATTAGAAGAACTTAATATAGCGTTCGTTTCAGCAACTGGAGCTCCACTAGCATCATATAGTTGCATGGCAATGCTGTAACCTTTATCTGTTTGCATAGTAAAGTCTACAGAAAGAGCACCTTTTGTATAAGTATCATCTAGATCAGCATGGATAAACATATCTTGTACATGAATTTCCGGTACAGCATACAAGTATACATCGCGGAAAATACCTGAGAAACGCCAGAAATCTTGATCTTCTAGCCAGCTACCTGTACTACGTTGATACACTTCTACTGCTAATTTGTTTTCACCGTCGATTAAGAACGGACTTAGTTCAAACTCAGATGGTGTGAAGCTATCTTCACTATAACCAACAAATTGACCATTAAGCCACACGTAAAATGCTGATTCAACACCTTGGAATGAGATATATGTCTTTTTATCTTTCATCGTCGAAGGCATATTAAAGTAAGTAATATAACTTCCCACTGGGTTATCATTCATTGCAACTGCTGGTGGTCTAAGTTCATGTTGACCATCCCAAGGATACATCGTATTCACATATTGCGGCTTACCATGTCCTTGTAGTTGAATATGACCAGGAACTTCGATATATCCCCAGCTTGAACTATCATGATTACCTTCAAAGAAAGTAGTAGGACGATCTATTGGATTAGGAGAATATTGAAATTTCCAGTTACCATTTAATGAATGACGTAATGCCATTGGAGCTCTTTGAATGGCTTCATCAAACGTCTCATAATATTTGTGATCTGAATGTGCTTGCACGCGATTCACGGCAAATACTTCTGTATCCGTTAACCAATCTAGTTTCGGTGTAGTTGTTGTCATTAATAAATCCTCCAATACATAATGTAAAAGCCAGATAATGCCCACACGGAGCATTGTCTGGCTAAGGTAGTTGATGTTATTTCACAGACCCTGTCATACCTGCCACGAAATGCTTCTGCATGAAGAAGAATACCAGCGCTGTAGGAATCGTAGAAATAACGATTGCTGTCATAATAATACCATAATCAGGAGTGTAACTTGAACCTAGATTTGATATTAACATTGGCACAGTTCTCTTTTCTGGAGATTGAAGAATGATAAGTGGCCACAAATAGTTGTTCCAACTTGACATGAACGTAATAATACCTGCTGCTGCATAAGTTGTTTTCATTGTTGGCATGAATACTTTGAAAAATAATCCAAGCTCAGTCAATCCATCAATTCGACCTGCTTCCAAAAGATCTTTCGGGAACATTTTCGAGTTTTGACGGAAGAAGAAAATTAAGAATGCAGTTGTTACCGTAGGTAGAATTACCCCTGCTAAAGTATCAACACCGATACCTGGTGCTGTTGATGATACCTTTGCAAACATTTGGAACAAAGGAACCATAATTGCTGCAAAAGGAATCATCATTGATAACAGCAATATGGAGAATACTCTATCTTTGACCTTACTACGATAAATTTCAAAGCCGTAACCAGCTAATGAAGCAATCAGTAGTGATAATACAGTTGTTGAAATCGAAATTTTCGCTGAGTTCCATAATGCTGGTCCAATATCAACAGTAGCGAATAAGTTTTTAATGTTTTCAATAAGATGGCTACCTGGTAGTATTGTTCCTTTTGTTACATCAGCTGATGTATTCGTTGCACTAACAATCATCCATAAGAAAGGGAAAATTGAGACAATTGCTGCACCGATTAGGAACAAGTAGATGAAAATGCTTTTTAACTTACTCATTTGTCGTCACCTGCCAATTTGAACTGCAAGAATGCTAATATAATGATGATTATTACGATGGAATAAGATACCGTCGCTGCATAACCAAAATCTGATGAATATTTGAATGATAAGTTATAAATGTATTGAGAAATCGACAGAGTACTATTTCCTGGTCCGCCTTTAGTAATATTAACGACCTCATCAAATAGTTGTAATGTCCCGATAGTCGATGTTATAGACGTAAATAAGATAATCGGTTTAAGTAACGGAATTGTAATTCCGAAAAATTGTCGAGTAGCAGATGCACCATCAATTCGTGCAGCTTCATAGATTGAGTTATCAATATTTTGCAATGAGGATAGATAGAAAATCATGTTGTAACCTGTCCAACGCCATGTAATTGCAATAATAATTGTTACTTTTGCCCAGAAAGGATCTGTAATCCATTCAATTGGTGTATTCATTAGATTTAACTTCATAAGGAATTGGTTAATTAAACCATCTGTTGCAAACAAGTATTTGAAAATTATTGCGTATGCTACTAATGATGTAACTGCAGGTAAGAAGATTGCAGTACGGAAAAAACCTTTGAATTTCAAATTGCTACTATTAAGTAGTACCGATAAAAATAGTGCAAATAAAATCATAACCGGTACTTGAATGACTAAGTACAACAATGTATTAGTCAGTGCTGCAATAAATGTAGTATCACTGAATAATCGTAAGTAGTTGTCAAAACCAACAAATTCCAAGTTCATACCTTTTCCTGATTTGAAAGAAAGAAGCAAGGCTTGAATCATTGGATAAAAGTAAAAAATAACAATCATGATGCATGCAATACTTATGAAAGCCCAACCTGTTAAGTTTGACTTTGTTTGTATACTCATGCCTTTCTTAGCTGTTTTCACTATAATAGCCCCTTTCTTTATGGCCATATTAACTTTGGTCCCTTGTTCCACCGCTACATTCCAGCAGCAGTAGAACAAAGGATCCTAATTAATAATCTTAACTTCGAGCTACAAATTCATTATTTAATTTGTGACTCAGCTTGTGTTTGAGCGTTACCTAATGCTTTTGCAAGATCAGTTCCGTTCAAGTAATTTTGCATTTCTACAACTAGTAAATCTTCGATCGCATAAGTATGCATACCGTAGTTTACATTTGGAATTTGCTCTGTCCAAGCTGCAAGATCAGAGATAGCTTTTTGACCACCGAAGAACTCATCTTCTTTAGTATAAGCTTCACCAGTAGCAGCAGCTTTGAATGTACCAATTACACCGATATCAGTTACTAGTGATTGGTATAGATCAACATTAGAAGCGAATGTTGCTTTCAGGAATTCAGCAGCAGCTTCTTTACCATCAACATTCAATACATACCAAGAGCTACCACCAAGGTTAGATGCATGTACAGATTCAGCTACATTAGGAAGTGTTGGGAATGGAACAATTGCCCATTTACCAGATTGTTCAGCTTCTGCTTTAACTGATGCAGTGATCCAGTTACCTGTAGGGATAGTAGCAACATCACCACTATTGAATGCACCAACGAATTGGCTCCAGTCAGAAATAACTTTAACAAAACCAGCATCCATAATGTTTTTGTACGTTTCAAAAGCTTGTGCTAAAGCTGCATTATTTGCAAGATCAGGAGTTGTTCCATCCTCTTTCATATACCAAGAACCAGCAGATTGGATCATCATACGAATTAATCCTAAGTCATTAGGGTCTTGCGTAAGCATATCTTTACCTGTTTTTGCTTTTACTGCTTTACCGATTTCAATGTATTGATCCCAAGTAATATCTTGTAGATCAGCTACAGTGTATCCAGCTTCTTCTAAGTAATCTGTTCTTACATATAGTCCAGTTACACCACTATCGAATGGCACTCCATATTGTTTACCATCGAAGCTAGTAGAACCGATTTTGTAATCTGCGAAATCTGCAGTGTTAATGAATTCATCTAGTGCGAAGAATGATTCTGGATAAGCTTGAAGGAAGCTTTGTGCACGATAATCTTCAATTAGTACAATTGTTGGAAGACTTTTCGTAGTTCCAGAGTTGAAACCTGCATTCAATTTTTGAATGATATCTGCTTGAGCATTCTCAATAATGTTTACTGTTAGATCAGGGTTAGTTGCAGCATAAGCTTCTTTTGCTTTTTCCATTGCTGCAATATTGAACGCTTTATCCCAAGCCCACACTGTAATTTCTTGTTTGCCTGTTGTGTCTGCACCCGTATTTCCATTGTTTCCAGTGTTCGTGTTGCTAGAACATGCTGTAAGAAGCATAAAACTTGCTAACATTACTGTTAATAATTTCTTCACTTTGATTTTCGCCCCTTTGTCTTTTTCTGCATTTACTTGAAAGCGTTTGCCGGCTAACGATTACATTATATCAACTACAATTATGCCCTCGTTAGCAATATATTTGTTTGGATTGGTCATATCTATTGTTCCTATTGGGGCTAATTTTATGAATTATGATTTTTTTTATATATTGGTATTTTTTTGAGGCATCAATAACGGCATTGTAATAATAATTCTAGTTCCTTGATCCGGAGAGCTAATAATTTTGACTCCATAATTGTCCCCATATAATAATTCAAGTCGATCATTGACGTTTCTAATACCAATTCCAGAGAAGAAATGACTAGATAGTCGCGTACTCTTCTGTTCATTATTCTGTTTCAGTTCCATTCCAATCCCATTATCAACGATCTCGCAAACAAGATTACTACCTTCTCGAGAAATCATAACGTAGATATATCCATCGTTTCTTCCGCGGAATGCATGGAAAAATGCATTTTCAATAAATGGTTGTATAATTAATTTTGGAAGCTGATATTCTCTACATTTATCATCAATGAAATAACTTACATTAATTTGCTCACCATATCGAATATGATTGATTAACACGTAATTTTTCAAGTTAACAAGTTCCTCTTCTACAGAAATGGTTTCACTTGCATTACCGATTGTGTTTTGCAGTAATTCAATTAGCGCGTTAATTGTCAGTGTAGCTTTCTCTTTATTTCCTTGCTGAACTAATATTTTTACTGAAGCTAATGTGTTATAGAGAAAATGTGGATTAATCTGCATTTGTAAAGCAGATAATTCAGCATTTCGTTGATCTTTCTGCGTCTTTATCAGTTGTCTAATGTAGTCATTAAGTTCGTCTAACATATAGTTATACGCATTTCCTAGTTCTCTAACTTCGTAACTGCCTGAAACAGTAAAATAATTCCCGAAATTACGTTTCGTAATTCTTGACATTTGCCTTGCTAGTAAAGTTAAAGACCTTGTAATTCGAGAAGTAATAATGAATACAATGAATAGCGCGATGCAAACGATTAAAGCACATATAATTGCTACTGTCTTAAAATTCATCATCTGACTTAATGCAGCACTTTTATCCACCGTATTTACAATAAATAAATCATAGGTGGGTAAATATTTTGCTATTAATAGATGTTGCGTACCTTCCCATTCCACTTCCATCATACTAGTTCCATTTGTATTCATTGCAACAACTTCAGATAATAATTGTCTTTCTGTTGTCCCAATTAAAGCATCACGATTTGATGAAATAACTAGTCCATTTTGATCTAGCAACAACACATCATTGCCTACACTAGTGAAACCGGTATAACTTTTTTTGAATTCAGATTCTTGAATCGCAAAATAAAGCATGCCATATATAAGCCCACTTGTGCGATCCATTAAAGTTTTTGTAGTTACTATGACAGCTTTATCATTTTGATCCGTTAATGAAAGGGGGTCTAGATGATATTGCAGCTTTTTAGGTTCTTTAAGTGTATCAATCGTTATTGGATCATCATTCATATCCATATAAGTTAGCGGCCAAAATGTACTATCCGTCGAATGACGATAACCGTTCATTCCAGTTATCATCATTGTAATTGGATAAGTAGCTACAGCTGACTGTAAACTTGTCATCTCTTTTGTAACGAGAAAATGACTACGCAGCGCCTGGATTGTCGTTTCATTGTTTACAGTCAAAAATCTTTTTATCTCTCCACTGCTATTCGTATTACTAGCAGTCATGGAAATCGCATAATTCATATTTTCTAAACTTGTTTGAATTTGAGTCATAATTTTACTATTTGTTATACTAAAAGTATCCATATATACTTTTTCAGACATTTGCAACATAACTAGCCATGTAAATAACGCCACAGTAATGACACTAATTAATGTCACAGAGAACATCTTAATAAATAAACCTCTAAACTGAAATTTTTCCTTTAGCCATTTCATCGTAAATCTCCTTTCTATGTGTGATTACCTTTACGATATTGGCTCGGTGAAACCCCTTTAATTTTCTTGAACACCTTCGTAAAATAACTATGATCAGAATAGCCGACTTTCTCACTAATATCAGAAATAGATAATTCTCCCTTTTGTAGGTATTCAGCAGCCTTATTAACACGAACACGATTCAAATATTCACTAAAACCTTCATCATTATGTGACGAGAAAAAACTAGATAGATACGATGGATTAAAGTGGAAATGATTCGCGATATCTGTTAGATTAATCGGTTCCATATAATGTTGACGAATATAACTAAGGATCATTGACATATTGGGATTTACTGATGTTTGTTTACTCATAGCTAATGTTACATTCATTTCATCAATGAAGGCATGTAATTCTTTTAATGCTTCTGTTACATGTGAAGCCTCATTTATCAATCTAAAATAATTATATTTCTTGCTTTCAATAAGCTCAGTATCCATTTCTAGTTTTCCCAAAATAATTGTAATATTAAATACAATGTTGCCTAATACCGTTTTGAATGCAAACACATCTTTCTCATAATCAGTAGATGCGTATTTGATATAATCAAATAAAATCTCTAACGCATTATTAAAATTACGTGCTTGCATCAACTCAGTAAATTTACTCATATTAAATTCAACAGATTCAGGATGAAGTTTTGGTAATTCATTACGCGTAATAAGTGTGGTGTTCTGCGGTAAATAGAAACGGTACGAGCACATTTTCAAAAAACTTTGATGATATTCCTCATATAATTTACTGATCTTTGTAAATGGATCTCCTAATGTCCAACACAGACCTGTCACATTTGCAGTGGAGTGAATAGCGAAACTACGGATCTCTGGCATGATCTGCTCCCAATCACGATCATTCATATTCAAAATGTACACAGCCATTTTATTATCCGTAGGCAATGGCATTGCTACGATTTTGTCCTCATATGATTGGAACATCGTACTTAATTGTTCAAGCCAACAATCTTTATTAGCGTTTGCAATGTATTTCATCTCCGCTCCAAAGAAGCGAAAACTATTATGTGGAAAAACTTCATGAATGCTTTCCATCGAGGCATCAAGTTCATAACCTGACATTAATTTATCAAGTGTCATCTTAACGCTAAGTAGTTCATCTTTCCCACTCTCCATTAGCTGTAACGATGGGATTTTTTTTGCTGCGCGCTTCAAAATAGTTAGTAATTGAGTTGCTTCTAATTTCGGTTTTAGAATGTAGTCTGCTACGCCACTTTGAAAAGTTGAGCGTACATAGTTGAATTCACCGAAGCTACTTAATACAACAACTTCAATATGTGGATAAGTATTTTTAAGAATACTTGTAAATTCAACACCATCCATCAATGGCATGACGATATCGGTAATAACGATATGCGGTGATAATTTTTCTACTAACTCTAACGCTTCTTTACCATTCGATGCTTCACCAACGATACTGAACCCTTCACTTTCCCAGTTCAATAAATGCTTGATGCCTTGCCTTACTAATACTTCATCGTCAACAATTAGAATTTGACAGGTTGGGTTCATCATTATTTCCTCCCAAAACGTTTCATTATCTTATCGATCTACATACCTAATGAAAATTAGCATCGGTAGCAAATACTTCGTAGCGAATGTTTATATAATTTTCTCATTCTACATCAAGTTTCACATTTTTCATATGGTATATTACAATTCCAACTATTCTCACTTTAAAGTTTTATTTCAGTAATTAGTAATACAATATATCATAGCATAAAAAAAAACCTATAAGTCATGTGAGCATAATGCAGAAGTTTGCATCACAATCTCACAAATGACTTATAAGTTTTTGGTATAAAATTTCTGGGAATGTAGCTTAGCTTCTTCTGCTGTAGTCACACGATTTCTTGCCCATTCAATTAATATTCGATCTATATATCTTAAACTCAACTTACCAGAAAATACTGATTCTTTCAGTGCAAAACGAATAATTTCGTCCGAATATCGATCTTGATCGATCCAAGCGCCAATCGTTTCATATTCCATTGGTGATAACGGTCTACCAAACTCTTGTTCAAATAATGAAAATAGATCAGCAGACTGTTCTTGATGAACCACTTTATGTACTTTCTGTCGTTCAGCTTTCTTCGTAGCACGCAGTTCTTTGGCATACCAATTCGTAGCAAGCATGTACCAACCAGACCAATTATACGTTTCACCTATAATATTATGGATTGTTTCCTGCTCTATCGTAAGGAAGCCGCTATTAAAAAGCTTCTGTAGCCACCCAGTAATAACATGACTATGGACACCCATCCGCTCAGAAAGTTCCTCAGGAGTTGGGAAAGGATTATGTTCAACCTCTGCAAACTGAATAATATGAAGTAATAGCATAGCTTCCGAATCCTCTAAACCAAGTGCACGATAACTACGAAGTAACAGAGAGGAAACTTGAATTCCACCCTCTTGCAGTATCAGATTCATACCGTGGGCGTAAGCTTTCCAGATATGATCACTCATAAAATCCCCCTTCCTAAGGTAGTTCAAAAAGCGGAACTTGATAACGAAGTGATGCTTTGAAGTTTATTCGACATCGAATATGAAGCGAACTTGGGAAGTCCGGTACGCGTGTA